>Ga0078972_1001642_pt1 | contig 81642 bp, 86 predicted proteins | sample YelNatPaOPGAMG01_FD_67568 | JGI IMG/M metagenome (GOLD analysis project Ga0078972, IMG submission 67568) | Hot spring thermophilic microbial communities from Obsidian Pool, Yellowstone National Park, USA - OP-RAMG-01 (SPADES assembly) (version 2) | ecosystem: Environmental > Aquatic > Thermal...
TGATACCAAGGTTCAATTCTTGGTTGAAATAAAGGATATGGTATCTCTTGTCTCTGAAAGACTCTTAAGTTCATTTCTCTCTTAGTCATAACTTAATACACCACCTTTTATCATTAGTTTAGATTTAATAGCTCTTTTGCCTTCTCCACTGCACTTGCTGCATCTGGAGCATAACCATCTGCACCAATCTCATCTGCATATCTCTGAGTAACAGGTGCCCCACCAATCATCACCTTGACCTTCTCTCTTATCCCTGCTTCCTTCAATGCATTTATCGTATCCTTCATAGCAAGCATAGTGGTAGTTAGGAGTGCAGACATAGCTACAATATTAACTCCTTCATTCTTTGCTGCCTCTACAAACTTCTCTGGAGGTACATCTACTCCTAAGTCTATTATCTGAAAACCCGCACCTTCTAACATCATAGCTACAAGGTTTTTACCAATATCATGCAGGTCTCCCCTTACTGTCCCTATAGCTACTTTACCTACATATGATGCTCCTGTTTGAGTAAGTAATGGCTTTATGAGGTCCATTCCTGCGTGCATAGCCCTGGCAGCTATTAAAACCTCTGGAACATAGTATTCATTATTCTTAAATTTCTCACCTACAACATTCATCCCTGGAATAAGAGCATTATCCAAGATTTCTTTAGGAGATACCCCTTCCTTTAGAGCCTGGTCGACAAGCTCCCTTACCTTTTTAGCATTTCCTACAATCAAAGCCTCAGAAATTTCATGTAAATTTACCATCTTTTTACACCTCCAAAAGTATTTTAATGAGCTTTTATCATCCTCTACCAATTTCTTTCTGCTTTATCTATCAATCTTAGAGCCGCTTCTTCGTCCATTACTGGAAATAATAGGTACAGTCCATCAGAACCATAGCGTCTTACAAGTTTATCTGACTTTTTAATCCAGTCCTCCAAGTCTCCATCCTCTAAGCTAATCCATAAGGATTTATTAGCTTTTTTCACCCTATCATATATTGGATACCATCGTTCATCTCCTCCATCAGGTTGACCAGCTCCAGGAGTCCATTGTAGAGCATCTAGTTCCTCTATTTCCATTAATGCATCTAGATGCTTTATAGCATCTGGCCCATCAAGGTGATATAAAGAATGATCTAGCTTTTGGCATTGCTTTTTAAGAGAAGGTTGAACAAACTCTCGAAATTGCTTTGGAGACATTATTGCAGAAAAATCACACTGAATTTTAGCTGTTTTTCCAGGACCCCATATAGCAAAGGCTGTATAACTGCTACTTCCATCATCTCCTTTTACAATTTCGTACATAGAGTTATAATATCTAAAATAGAGCTCGTCTATTTGGTCTATATAGTCTTTTATCAATTCTGGCTCATCTATAAGATCATAACAAAGGTTTTGTGGTCCTCGCATAGCAGCAAGTATATCTATACCCTCTATAATATCTGGAATATTGACTAGGAAGTCGTCATTAGCTAACTCCTTAGCATGCTTAATTAGTTCTAAATGCTTCTTCCACCAGTAGTTATCAGAATCATATCTCAGTGGTCCAAATTCTCTCCAATCTTTTATACATTCCTTATACCACACTGTATCCCATGCAAAAATAGGTTCAGAACCTAGATAAGTAGCCATAGAACCTGGTCCTATATTTACGTCTACAGCTGGAAATGCTTCAGCCATAAATATATGGGTACGACAGAAGTTACGCATTTCCTTTACTAGTCTTATTACATCTAGATGTAATTCTTCTGGGATTTTAGGTGGATTTATAGGTTCCAGTTCCTCTAATGGAGTTTTCCGCTTTGCAATAATCCTTAACATAGGCCTACCTATTTTTGAGCGATTCCACCATGCTTTAAAATGTTCTTTTGTCTCTTCCCAGTTCTCTTTATACTTCATTTTCTAACCGTACACCTCTCTACTAATTTTCAAGAATTTTTCACACATAGCATCTATTGCCTCTTGCCTATGTCCATACCCTCTGGATTTGTGTACCATCTGGGAATAAATCCACCCTTTACTCTTCCAAACTGCCCCCATTCATCAACCCCATCAGAAGGGCGAACATCTGAAGAAGGGCTCATACCAAACCATACAAAGTCAGAGTCATATTTGGGGGGAAATTATAAGCCAAACGATCAGGTCTTTGAAATTTAATTGTACGTATAACCACTTCTCTACTGGATAGCATTATCGTCTTTTCTTCTACATCTTAAGTCCGGTTAATACAATCCCTTGAATAAAGTATCTCTGGAAAACGATAAACGTAACTACTAAGGGTATCACCATTATAGTAGAAGCAGCCATCATCATAGCCCACTCACCACCGAATTGAGTTTGGAATAAACGTAATCCTAGAGAAAGTGGCATCTTTTCAGTAGAATTTATATAAATTAATGGTCCCATAAAATCATTCCAAGCTCCCATAAAGGTAAAGATTGCTGTGGTAGCAAGAGCAGGTTTTATAAGAGGAAGCATAATTTGAGTATAAATTCTAGGGAAAGAACAGCCATCTATCTTAGCTGCATCTTCTAGCTCTCTAGGTATAGTAAGGAAAAATTGGCGCAATAAAAATATGAAGAAAGCAGAACCGAACCAAGAAGGAACCCATAATGGCCTAAAAGAATCAATCCAACGTAGTTCTCTAAAGATAAGATATACTGGGACCATTGTTACCTGGGGAGGTAACATCATAGTACTCAGTAAAACTATAAATAAAAAGTCCCTTGCTGGCCATCTTAACCGAGCAAACGAAAAAGCTACCAAAGGAGAAGAGAACAAAGTACCTATTAATACCATTAAAGTTATATAAACAGAATTACTAAAAAACCTAAAAAATGGGAAGTACTTAAACATACGGGTGTAATTTTCCCATTGAATAGGTTTAGGAATTAATTGAGGCGGTAATACAAATATCTGTGCCTCTGGCTTCAATGAAGTGGATACTAGCCATAAGAAGGGGAATACAAATATTACTGCTCCCAAAGTAATAACTGTTTGAACTATTATTCTATTAAATACTTTTCTCTTCATAATTATACCTTCCTCCAATACCTATACTGGTGGCTGTCCAGCTTCATAATAGACCCAGTATGAAGCAAGCTTAAGCTGAAGAGCAGTGAGAGCTAGTATAATCAAAAATAGTATCCATGCCATCGAACAAGCATATCCCATTTTGAAATAACTAAAGGCATTATTAAAGAGATAATACACATAAAACAGTGTAGAATCTACTGGCCCACCTTGAGTCATTATATACGCTTGAGTAAATATCTGAAACGTCCCTATAACTCCCATTATCAAATTGAAAAACAAGGTAGGGCTTATCATAGGAATAGTAATGCGCCAAAATTTATACCACCAATTAGCTCCGTCTATCTCTGCAGCTTCATAAAGTTGAACTGGTATTCCTTTTAATCCGGCCAGATATATAAGCATGCTTCCACCTGCTCCCCATGCACCCATCATAATAATTGCAAGTTTAGCCCAAGCAGGATCAGTAAGCCAATTAGGACCTCTAATTCCTAATAAAGCGAGAACACTATTAAGTATTCCAAAATCCGCATTTAATATCCATAGCCACAATATAGAAGCTGCTACAGCAGGTGTTATAGAAGGAAGATAATATATCGCTCTATAGATGGCTATTCCTTTTATCTCTACATTTAGAAGAAGTGCTATTGAGAATGCCACAATTATATTTACAGGGACCCCAATGATCACCATATAGAAGGTATTATATAGGGATTTCCAAAAGAGAGGGTCATGAAATAGTGTTCTAAAATTATTTAATCCTATAAAATTAGGAGGATTCAATACATCATAAGAAGTAAGGCTTAAGTATATAGAAGCTAAGAGAGGTCCTAAAGTAAATATTAAAAATCCTAAAAGCCATGGCAAAGCAAATATATATCCCATCTTATATTCTGCTTTCAATAAACCCTTATGTTCCATCTTTTTCTCCCTTCACTCATTAGTAAGAGCTTCTTAGGGGGACTTTGTCCCCAAGTCCCCCTAAGAAAGAAACTATTTACTTCTTATAAAACTTATCAAGTTCTGCCTGTACTATTGCGTTTTGCTCGTCCAAGGCTTCTTTAGCAGTCTTCCGATGATAGACAGCTGCCTCGACTGCTCTTCCTTCGGCTGCCCAAAGCTCAGCTGCTGCCATATTCTTCTCTCTATAATACACCTTATAAGCTGTATCTTTGGCTAGCATAAAATGGCGAAGAGCCCTGTAAACATTTGGAGACTCCTTTGCAATAGAAGGAAGGTTATATTTACTTGCTAAATCTGTATATACAAAATATAATGCACCTGGTAAAACTACAAGTCTTTTCATTTCCTTACCATATGCCTGAGCTCCTTTTATAAATGACTCAGCAAAATCACGACTCATAAGAAACTCCATTACCTTAAATGCTTCTTCAGGATGTTTGCACCCTTTAGGCATAGCCCAGGCCCATCCTCCTATCCAGGCAGTGAACTGTTTTCCAGAGGGGGTAGGAAGAAAAGCTACTCCAAAGTCTAATTTAGGAGCATACTGAGCAATATCCCAAAGGAACCACTCACCCATATCGTACATTGCCACTTTATTATTTAAGAATGGGTCCAGAGCACCTGGTTGTATCCCTGAGAAGAATCTACTTACCTTTTCTATTCCACCCTGAGCATCGATGAGTTTGACTATCTGTTCTACAGCCTCTACACCTTTTGTAGAATTAATTGTAGCAGTTTTACCATCTGGAGTCACAAATGTAGTTTGATTAGTTCTTGCTACACAGTTAAACTCTCCAGCCCAATCAGGATATGGACGATATCCTAATTGGATGATACGACCTTCGACATCTGTTTTTGTAAGCTTTTTAGCATACTCAATCCATTCAGTCCAGGTCTTAGGAGGCTTATTAGGGTCTAATCCTGCCTCTTTAAAAAGTGTTTTATTGTAGTATAAACTCCAAAATCCTGTATTATCTCCAATATTAGTAGTACCGTATAATTTCCCATCTAATCCATGCAGTTCATCCCAAGCAGCAGGAGGACAGTTAGCAGGGATAACAATCTTACTTCCTTTTGCATACTCATCTATAGGCTGGATAGCTCCTCTTGCTGCCCATTCTGCCAATAAAAATCTGTCTAATACTGTTACATCTGGAGCAGTACCAGCAGCTACAGCAGTCATTAACTTTTGCATAGCCTCAGGGGTTTGCCCAGCCCCTGCTACTTGGACATTCCACTTAAGTTCAATATCTGGATATAATTCGGCAAATCTCTGTAAAGCATATTTAAACCCCCAACCCTGTATCGTAGGAGACGCAGGATTCATCCATCCAGCAGACCATACTTCTACTGTCGTTTTAGCACTAGCAGACAAAGTTATACTTGAAAAAATAATACCTACTAAACAGATTAAAACAGCAAACTTCTTCATAAATCTCATTCCTCCTTATTTTATAGTAGATTTTCTAAACACTCTCACAATTTTCTTCTATCCCCTACCTTTTCAGGTTAACCTAACCGAGTTACTTCTCAAATCTTCATAAATACCTTATTCTTTTCTTCTCCAGGCATCACCCCTTTCTTCACTTCTTATTCCCCCTAAACTCCCCTAGTAATCCCCACCTCATCTTTAATCTTTCTAGCTAAACCTATAGCCTTTACTGAGTCTCTTATCACCAATCTGGTAGGAAGATATATCTGTTCAATATGGCTTATCTTCCCTTCTATGCTTTCTATAAGCAACTCAGCTGCCTTTTTACCCATCCCAGACTTCTCTTGATATACAGTCGTTAAAGAAGGATATAAAAAGAGGGCTATCTGGCTATCGTCAAAACCAACTACCGAAATATCTTCTGGAATCTCCAGCCCCTCTTCTTTTATCGCCATATAGACTTCGTATGCTATAGGGTCGTTAATAGTAAAAATCGCTGTAATATCTCTATTTGCCCTTAAGAATTCTCTAATAAGTTCTATGTTTTTATTATGGTCTTTCTTCCCATAACCATTTAATTCTCTGAATATTAGTCCTTCTTTTACTTCAATCCCATTATCTAAAAGGGCACTTATATAACCTTCAAACCTTTCCTTTACAGTAGTAGTCATAGAATATTTTGTAGTAATGTGAGCTATATTTCTATGGCCCTGCTTAATAAGATAATCTACCGCTTCATAAGCACCATCTCTATTTTTAGAGGTAACAAAATTCGAATTTATCCCATAAGGACATCTATCTACCATAACTACAGGTATTTCTATCCTCTTTAGATATTTACTAGAAATATCACTTCTAGCACACATCTCATCTGTAGGATAGATGATAAGACCCTTTACTCCACGATTTAATAGTTGTCTAATTAAAGATAACTCTTTATCATAGTTCCAATAAGAATTTACATATATAAGATTATAGCCTTTCTCCGTTATTTCTGTTTCTATCCCCATAAGAACATCTGCCACCATTGGGTCCTTTATATCAGGAACTACTACACCAACACATAAAGGACTACTTTTAGAATCTATATTTGTTATCTTATCGGAGACAAAAGTTCCCTTTCTTTTTATTCTAAATACAAGGTCCTCTTTACTGAGTTCTTGAAGAGCATACTCTAAAGTAGTAGGTGAAACGCCAAGAGATTTAGCATAATCTTCATCAGAAGGAATCCTCTCTAGTGGCTTTAACTCACCAGATAATATTCTATCTCTAATATATTCCTTTACCTGTATATAAAGCGGTATTGGACTTTCTTTATCTATTAATACCTCCAAAATCTCCCTCCGATTTTATTATAACAATAAATCTTTAGAAGTCAAGAGTTATTGATTCTTCAACTTTTTGTGTGGTAGGGAAACCTTCTCGGATGACAGATAATTGGACAGGCAAGGATGCCTGCCCCATCCTTTTCCTTTGTCACTGCGAGGGGCTTTAGCCCCGAAGCAATCTCTATTCGTAATGACAGAAAAGACGAGATTGCTTCGCTGTCGCTCGCAATGACTTTTTCCCTTTTATTTTAAATTCCACGCAAAAGTTTATAGAGTCAGCCAGTACCTTTTCTATATCCAGTGCTATGACATCAATCCCCAAGATCTTCCTTACATCTTCATCAATCCATGCAAGTTGCTGCCCTACATCATAAACCTTTATCTCCTCTTGAGGTAACCCTAGAGCCTTTCTCAATTTAGCATAAGCCATAGCCTTCATCCCTGTAGACCGCATTCCTCCCAGATCCCAGGGAACCTTATCAGGCTCTCTATGTCTGATAGCAGTTAATACTCTTTCTCTCGAAGTCATAATAATCACCCATTCCAAAAATCCCCATAAAATTCAATGATACGATCATATCACAAAAGATTACCGTATAGCCTGTGTTATATGAAATTACACTCACTCGTATCATCTCAATAGTTATGAGGAATCCCCTTAATATGCAAAAGGAGATGTTCTCTATCATCTATTTCTTCTATCCAACCATAATTAGCATCGACTTTAACATCCAGATCTTTTATGTAGGGCTTGATGTCAAGCAGTGGAGTACCATCAAAAACATCTAATCCCGATGTCAAAATCTCGTTATTTATAATATCTTTTATACGAACAATGCTAAGCCCGATACAATTCGGACGAACAGGTGACCTACTTGCAAACACGCCTACCTCTAAACCACCAGCCCACGGAGGAGATACAATCATTGAAGGCTCTTGCTTTATACGATGTAAATAATAAATAACATAGATATAGTGAAATGTGGCAAGTTTACAGAGTCCATCGGCATATTGGGGCTCAACTACTATACGGAAATCCCCCTCGTCCTTCTCCACTGGCTGATATGGCGCATTATCAGTATAAGGAGTTCGAATAACTCCAATCTGCTTCAACTCAAAACTCATAATTGCTGGATCAACTCCCTTCTGGTTATTCTGCTGCTTTATCATGATACCTTCACCGTCTTAAGGAGCCTTACATATCCACTGAAGAAGAGATGTTTCTCAAAATGGTTGAATCCCTCTTCAGCTAGTATTTTCTGCCAGTCTTTTTCAATAAAGTCAAATGCATAGGGGCATTCTATAAGCTTGAAAGGAATCTTTAAGTAAAAGGGCATTTCCTCCAGTGAAAACTCATTGTAATCTAGAATGAAAAATTCGCCATGCTCCTTTAATACCTTAAAGACATTTCTAATGATTTGCTTTCTAACCTCCTGCGGAAATCCATGCAATACAAAAGAGATAAAAGCCTTGTCAAACTCATCTTCATAGGGCAAAGATTTATCAATCCGTTGATTGATAATTTTAGCATTGGTTAAACCTGCACATCTCCTTTTAAATTGGGCAATCATCTCGCTGGAAACATCAAGCCCTATCAGTTCTCCTTTTGCAGAGAGATACTTCATCATCAAACATGCATTCCTACCCGTGCCTGCTCCTAAATCAATAATCCTATCATCAGGCTTGATTTCCATTAACCGAATCGCTTTTTGTATGAGCGAAGGATACGCACCGAAGGTTATAATATCCATTAATATATCATAATATCTTGCTGTAAATCCGCTAACTTCAACTTTTGATTCCGGATAATAAGCACACACTTGAATTACATATCTCCTTTCCAGTTTTCCTGCTCCATAGCCAAAAATCTCTCCAGTTCCCCTTGATCCATCACCATTAGTTTTACCTCAACTTCCACACCAAGCTTTTCTATTGGCTCTTTTACACTATTTACAAGATAATCCCCAATGGGAATATTTGGGAATGGGAACGCCATAATAATTGTGACTTTGTTATCTTTGAGGGATACCTCCTTGACTATTCCCAGATCAGCCAATGTACAGTCAATTGCAGGATGCTTTACCTGTGCTATTATATTCTGAACATCCTTTCCTGATATCTCTTTAGCCATTATTCTCTTTCCTTCTTTCTTTTTAAAAGATAGTTTTTCTCACCAGCAAGTATAAGGATCTTAAGTCAGTTTTAGGGAGGGTACAAATGGAGATGCATACGCATCACTATATACACACCAAGGATTGTATGCTTCATTAAAATCAACAATCCATTTTCCATCAGTAGTTAGATGCCTCTCTGGTTCAAGGTCAAGATATCGTCCTGCTCCGTATGTTTCCTTACCACTCGTTGCATCACGGAAGGGAACAAATAAGCGTTCTTCCGCTGGATCGCTTTTATATGCCTGAAGTTTGCAATCTTTACTGTTAATCTTAAATCGAAATTTACCCCCATCGTATCAACTCACGCTCTTCACCTTTCCTATCTCGTACTTTTAGCCTCTTCTTTTCTTTATGATCATAAAGGTCAAGTTCAAATCGGTATTTAGGATCTGGAGGATAGTAAGCGAGCCCTTTAAACTTCTGACGTTCTATCAGTGGTATCGGTGATTGTGGATGATCGCTACCAAAGAATTCATCTTTCGCCTTATATGCTATCTCAAGATCAGCTTTCCATTTATCTATATCTATCATAGTATCATCTCATTTTTATAAAGTTTAAAATATAACCCATATTATAGATATTATTATGTATAAGCTTTTTATAAAATTGCCTTTCAAATCTAAATTTTGTACTTTCTATCTCTTTTATAACATCTTCTAATTGCATATTTGATAGATTCCATAAAGGTTCATCTGATTTGTTATGCTTTGGATAAACTGAAAGAAGTCCATCATTCTTTAAGATCCTGTAAGACTCATTATATATTTTATTTCTTCCCATGGCATCTATATAATGGAGAACATCATAGAGTAAAATTACATCAACAGATTCATCCTTCAGATTAATTTTTAAGTCTGATGATTGAATAAGTATTGGCACTATATTTCTTAGACCTTTTATCTTCGCTGTACGCATCAATTCATTCAGTGACTCTATATCCTTATCTATAGCATATACTCTACCTTCTTCCCCAACTACCTCTGCAGCTGGAATTGTATAATGACCGACATTACAGCCAAAATCCAAAACAACTTGGCCCTCTTTAATACCGATATCCTTTAAAAATTCTTTTCCTTTTTCTTTCAGCCATTCTTTTACATCAGCTTCCACGATTTTTCTCCCCTTGAGAATAGTGCAATTTCATATAACATATCCTTATGCGAAATATAGAGGAAAAATTCTATTGTTCTCTCCCCTACTTCCTCTAGATCTGCATCTAAGCCTATAATATTTCTCCTGATCTCTTAAGCTCTCTTTAAGCTCTTCACCGGAAAGGTCTATAGCCGGTATCGAGTGCAGTCTCATAAGTTCTATAAGTTCACTCTTGCTTATCCCCAGGATCTCTTTTGCCTTACCTTGAGAGATCTTATGTTCTCTTAGGAGATTAAGTACTACTAACTCCTTTATGGACTTGTCTATCTCTTGGGTTCCAAGATATTCAACTATCTCTTCTGGTAATTCTAACTCTATCATTAATGTACTCATACAGACATTATATCACAGGCAACGTTACTGCAGAACATTAATAGGTAACGAGAAGATACCCTGCAGAGGCCACATATCTATTCCTCAATAACTTCAAGTTTGAATAATTTGGCCAAATCTTTAATTTCATTTAGCCAATTACCATAAACTAAAACTCTGTGTAGTCCAAAACGAGATATAGCCCCATTAGGCCAGTTTCTTAGCATTTTCTCCGCATCATTTACTTTTAATTCGAACTTTGTTCTGCAACCTCGGTTTATTTCAGGATTTCCTAAAAATTCTCCCGTAGAGACATCAATTTTCATCTTTCCATCAGCACCTACTAAATTAGCTACAGTTATTATCGAGCCTATTTTGTCAAATTTTACTTCAAGCGAGACACTTTTGTTATCCTCAGCATGACTTCTGATGATATTATGTAGGTTCTATGCTTCCAATAGATTTTCTTATGAATTCATTCGCTCCTTTTTGGGCTTCTTCTTCAGAAACTTTATAATAATATTCTGATAATTCTTCTGGTTTTATTAATTCACCGCTGAAATTAAATCTTTCTGAAAGTAGATCCATTCTTTCCATAATATCTTCTCTTTCTTCTGTTGCGAGAAGAAGATATTTGCTTTGACCAATCTTTTTATATGTATAAAGAATTTTAATTTTCTTTATTAAGTTATTTACATTCCAGGTGTGCCCGGCATACATCTTTTGATAAAAAATCCAAGGCTCATCCCTCTTCAAGAGAGTCTCTAACCCTGGAGTACTAAAAGAAAGGGCACAATAGATTACTATATCCTCTTCATTTAACGAAGAGACAAAGTTAACTTCTTCAGAGGCATCTTCGAAGGAATGAACTTCAAGGTTTAAATCTTAAGGCTTGAAAGTATGGACAAGGTCTCTTACGGCTTCAATGCCCTACCTAGCAGACATTACCGCCTCAAAGAGTGCCATTATATTCTCTATAGGTACGTTAGCCTGGATATTATGCACCTGGGTAAAGACAAATCCTCCATCACGTGAGAATATCTCTATGCGCTCTTTTACATGCCTTTTTATATCATCTGGTTTTCCATAAGGTAAAACAGATTGAGTATCACATCCTCCACCCCAAAATGTTAATCTGTCTCCAAACTCCTCCTTCAATCTCTTGGGGTCCATTCCTTTAGCTGATGTCTGAACAGGATTAATTATATCTACGCCTCCTTCTATAAGATACGGGATAAGCTCGTATATACCTCCACAGGAATGCAGAAATACAGAAATATCAGAATTCTTGTGCACATAATCATAGATAGTCTTATGAGCAGGAAAGATAAGCTCTTTATATAGTCTGGGTGAAAGCATAGGTCCATTCTGTGTGCCTAGGTCATCCCCCATCTGAATAATCTGTATATACTCCCCTACTGCATCAAGGTATAGTTTTAAATTCTTAAGATGCATATCTACCATCTTCTCTATAAGCTTTTCTGCTAAGGCTCTATCTCCTACAAGATCAGACATAAAGTTTTCCCATCCTCTTAGACCCTGCCCCAGTTCAACAATATTTCCTCCAAAAGAACCCATAATAGCATAACTCGTGTTTTCATAAAGGTCTCTAGCAGCTTCTCTTAAAGAAGCTTCCAGTTCTTCTCTTTTAAATGTTCCAGGGATCCAGTTATCAAGCTCTTCTACAGAAGAGATATTTTCTAACTCATGACTTATCCCATCAAAGTAAAAGCCATTAGCAGGCATCCTTCCTATAGCTTTCCCCTCGCTGTTATAGAGTATTTTACTTCCATCAAGCCTTTCCTCTATTTCATAATACGCTGGAATAAGGGCAGGGGTACCGTCTGGTAGTCTATAAGGTCTCCAACCATATATGTAGTCAGCCAGTACCTTTTCTATATCCAGTGCTATGACATCAATCCCCAAGATCTTCCTTACATCTTCATCAATCCATGCAAGTTGCTGCCCTACATCATAAACCTTTATCTCCTCTTGAGGTAACCCTAGAGCCTTTCTCAATTTAGCATAAGCCATAGCCATCATCCCTGTAGACCGCATTCCTCCCAGATCCCAGGGAACCTTATCAGGCTCTCTATGTCTGATGGCAGCTAATACTCTTTCTCTCGAAGTCATAATAATCACTCCTTCCAAAAATCCCCATAAAATTCAATGATACGATTATATCACAATTTGATAAAGAACTCTTTTAGGTCTTTAAGATAGATAACATCTCTCCAGGTCCAGTAATAACTTTTTTAATCTCATCTATAGAGGCAATTTTTTAAACCAATGTAGAAAAATTCTTATCAATCTGGCCACATAACTTTATAAGAAGTTTAAGATTATGCGTTTTCCCAAATTCGATACCTTTTGAGTATAAATAAGCTTTCAACATCTTTTCTACAAACTGTTGAGCATGAAAACAAACTGTGGTGGTGACTATTTCTTCTCCCGGAAACTTAAACTCATTCTCAATTGTTCTATAATCTTTGAAGGCTTTTATAAGCCATTTCTTTAATCCTTCATCTATCATACTATAATACCTTCTTTCAAGGCTTCTCTTGTTACGGTACCTATAAAATCTTTATAATATTCGAGTTCTTCAGTTGTTTCTACAAATAATATCTACATCACTGGTCTCTCTGTTCCCCTCTTGCATAGGAGCCAAAGACACCAATAATCTCAACCTTATACCTCTCTCTTATCTCCTCCTTACGCCTCTGTAATATCTCTTTAATCTCTTCCAAACCCCTCATTCTTTCTCCTCTAATTCAACAGGTGGAATTTGCGAGAGGATTGTACTCCTCTTCACACTCTATCATTCCATCCTTTATCTTTCTCTTTTCTGGCTTCCCATATCTTTGTGGATATTCCAATGTGCACTTTAATATGAGGACAGCAACTGGATTATATTCACTGGCATAGACATCACATCCAAGTCTTAACGCCTCTAGTGGAATAGACCCACCACCAGAAAACGGATCAATGTATTCTCAATAAAACTTTTTTCAAAATGGTCCATACCATTTCCTCCAAAACAAAGAGACCTTTTAGTTAAAATTATAGCACAAATAACATATATGTAGATGTTATAATATATAAAAATATCTATCGGAGGGAAGTTTTATGATAGTTACAGTAAGAGGTCCTATAGAGGATTCTTTATTAGGAAAAACCTTGGTTCATGAGCATATCTTAACCGATTTCTCTGGAGCAGAAAATACCCTAGAGACTAAATATAACGAGGAAGATGTTATAGAAACTATGTCTTTCTACCTTAAGGCTATCAAAAACCTGGGATTTACTGGATTTATAGACTGTACTCCAGCTTATCTTGGACGTAATGTAAAGATTCTCCTTCAACTCTCAAGGATTTTGGATATACACATACTCACCAATACTGGATATTATGGGGCAGGAAATGATAGATATATACCGAGGTTCGCATATGAAGAGGATAAAAATAAATTGGCATCCCGGTGGATTAAGGAATGGAAGGAAGGAATAGATGGCACTAACATTAAGCCTGGATTTATTAAGATAGGGGTAGATCCAAATTATCTAAGTGAAATAGATAGTAAGTTGGTCGAGGCTTCAGCTATTACCCATCTTGAGACTGGATTAAAGATAGCTTGTCATACCGGTGAAGGGAATGTAGCTATAATGGTGCTGGAGATTATAAAAAGATACAAGGTCTTTCCATCTAACCTTATAGTAGTACATTCAGATAGTATAGAGGATAGAGATATCATATTTAGGCTCGCAGATGAAGGATGCTGGATAGAGTATGATAGTATTGGTATTAAACCTCTGGATTTTCATATAAAACTTATTAAAGAGACCATCACCAGAGGTTTCACCTCACAGCTACTTTTATCCCATGATGCTGGATGGTATAATGTTGACAAGCCAGATGGGGACAAGAGTAAGATACGCCCCTATACATATATCCCAGAGGTTCTTATTCCGTCATTAATTAAAGAAGGGATAGATGATAAAATTATAGATAGGATACTCATAGAGAATCCAGCCTCAGCATTTTCCATTTCATAAAAAGGATTTTATGGTATAATTTCAGAGAATTAATTTTATATTAGGAGAGACTGATGAATAGATTTAAGATCAGGGTTTACCCCGATGGTATAGAACAATATGTAGAAGAAGGTATAACTATTATGAAGGCTCTAGAGGAATTGGGGGTAGAGCTAGAGACCCTCTGTGGTGGGGCAGGCTGGTGTGGTCAATGTAAGGTTAAGGTTTCCGGAAACATAACTAGCCCTACATCTAATGAGGTAAGATTGCTTGGAGAAGACAAGATAAGAGATGGCTTCAGGCTTGCCTGCCAGACAAGGATACTGGGTAACGTTGATGTAGATGTTCCAGAGGAAACAAGGATGTATGTCCATCGTATCCTCACTAGTGGAGTTACAATGGAGAGGGCAAGATTAAACCCGGCAGTAAGAAGATTTAATGTTAATCTTCCAGGTCCTTCTTTAGAAGACCAACGTCCTGATTTAGAGAGGATAGAGGATTCAGTTGGTATAGAGATATCTTCAGTAAAAACGGATATACTAAAAAGCCTCCCCAAGGTGTTAAGGGAGAATAACTTCAATATAGAAGCCATTATATATAATAGTGAGCTTGTAGAGGTAAGAGGTCTTAAAAATAGGCACCTACTGGGTATAGCAGTAGACATAGGAACCACCACTGTTGTAGCATATCTGTTAGACCTGGAGGGTGGGAATGTTTTAGATATAGCATCTACTATGAACCCACAAGCTAAAAGGGGTGCAGATGTAATCTCCAGGATAGACTATGCCTCAAAAGGAGGACTAGAAGAGCTTAGTAGTCTCATAAGAGGAGAGATCAATTCTTTAATCTATGAACTCTGCAATAAGAATAGTATAGAAACACAGGATATATACGATATGACAATCGTAGGTAACACCACTATGATGCATCTATTCCTAGGGGTGTTGCCAGAGTATATAGCCATATCCCCTTATATACCAGTATTCTCAAGGTCTCTATTAGTCGATGCCAAAGAACTAGGGATAGATATAAATCCAAATGGAAAGTGTTATCTATTACCTAATATCTCAAGTTATGTTGGGGCAGACACTATTGGGGTGGTATTATCTACTGGCATATATAAAGGGGATGGGATAAAGCTTGCCTTAGACATTGGAACAAATGGCGAGATGGTCCTTAAGGATAACAATAGGCTCTTTGCCTGTTCTACCGCTGCAGGTCCGGCATTTGAAGGGGCAAATATAACATACGGGATGAGAGGGGCAAGAGGAGCTATAGACCATATATCTATAGATGATGGAGAGTTAAAAATCCATATAATAGATGATGTTCCTCCCATAGGGATATGTGGTTCCGGGCTATTAGACGCTGTAGCTGTTATGTTAGAGCTAGGGATATTAGATGAGACAGGTAGAATTTTAGAGCCGCAGGGAGAGCTTTTTAAAAATTTAATCCGAAATGGTCCTAACGGTAAGGAGTTTGTTCTAAGAGCTTATGATAAAGAGATACCTATAAATCAGAAAGACATAAGAGAACTTCAACTTGCCAAAGGAGCCATAAGGGCTGGAATAGAGATATTATTAGAAGAGGCAGGAAGAGGTATAGAAGATATAGATACGGTATATCTAGCCGGGGCTTTTGGCACATTCTTGAGTCCGGAGAGTGCAATAAAGATAGGTCTTCTGCCTCCCTTACCATTAGAAAGGGTCAGGTCTATAGGAAATGCAGCAGGAGAAGGGGCTAAGCTTACTCTCATAGATAAAGAATATAGGAAAATAGCAGAAAGTGCAGCCAAGGAAGTTTATTACATAGAACTTTCCTCCAGGAAAGACTTTCAGGATAAATTTATGGATGCTATGTATTTTGAGTTTGCAAAATGAGTTATTTGAGTCCTCCCCCCGGTTTTAGAGACTATCTACCCAATGAGGTAGAGAATATAAGAAATGTGGAGAAAGCATTAAGAACGGTTTGTGAGTCCTTTGGTTATAGGGAGGTCATCACTCCTACACTGGAATATGCCGATATCATATCCATAGGGACTAATCTAAAGGATGAGACGGTCTTCTACAGGGTGATAGATAAAGATGGCGCTCTTCTTTCTATGAGACCAGAATTTACTACATCCATAGCCAGAGTAGCAGCAACAAGATTTAAAGAGATAAATGTTCCATTGAGATTTTACTATATAGGAAAGGTCTTCAGAAACATATCCTCACAGCCATTAGTTCAAAAGGAGTTTACCCAAGGAGGAATAGAACTTATAGGAGATGAGTCTATAGCGGGGGATATAGAAGTAGTATCAATTATTGAAGAGATATTCAAGGCGTTGAACCTTCCTATTCATATAGAGATAGGGCATGCCAGGATATTGCTATCAATCATAAAGGCTACTGGAACCTTTATAATAGATTATATAAAGAAAGGTGATTTCGTCACTATAAAGAACTTTATAAAGGATAAAAATATCTTGGAGTTTGTAGAAGCCATTCCCTTTTTAAGCGGAGGAAAAGAGGTCTTAGAAGAGGCGTATAAATTTATAAAATATCTCCCGGATTTAGAGTTACCATTAAATCAACTCTCCAGCTTTATCTCTCATCTAGAGGAATTAGGATACAATATGACCAAGATAAATCTCGGTATGGTAAGAGATTTTGAATATTATACAGGTATTACTATTGAAGGATATCTAGAAGACTTAGGATTGCCTGTAGTTGGAGGTGGAAGATACGATGGACTGCTGGAGAAGTTTGGACTACCTCTTCCAGCCACAGGGTTTGCGATAGGGATAGAAAGAGTGGCATCAAAGATTGAAAGTAAAGAGTCCATTCCGGATATTGTTATTGGATATTCTAATGGTAGATTTAAGGAGGCTATGAAACTTGCACAAAAGGAAAGAGAAAATGGCTCTAAGGTAGAGATATTTTACTGTCCCAATAAAGAAATATTAAATTCGCTAAAAGGAAAGAAAAAGGTATTCTTATGTTAGCCTTAGTGTTACCCTCAGGGAGATTACTCGAGGATTGTGTAAGATTCTTTAAAGATACTAACCTACCTTTCCCTAAAGAGATATTACAGAGCCGCAGGTTATCTTTCTCTACCGAGGAATTTAAGATCCTCATCTGTAAGCCCAAAGATGTTCCTATATATGTAGAGTATGGAACAGCAGACCTGGGGATAATAGGAAAGGACGTTCTCCTAGAACAATCCCCTCAGGTTTATGAACTCTTCGATCTAGGTTTTGGCAGATGTAGGCTTGTCACTGCTATACCAGCAGAGAAAAATCCAGAGGATATCCTCTCTAAAGGAGGAGTTCTAAGAGTAGCTACAAAGTATCCTAGAATAACCAGGGAATTCTTTAGCAAGAAGGGGGTCTCTATAGAGATCCTATATCTAAGTGGGTCTATAGAACTAGCCCCAACGACAGGACTAGCAGATATCATTGTTGATATCGTCTCCACTGGGAGGACATTAAAAGAGAATAATCTAAAGATATGGGAAGAGATTGCACCCTCTACTGCACGCCTTATTGCAAATAAGGCAAGTCTCCATATAAAGGTAAAGGAGATAAAAGACTTCTTAGAAAAGATACAGGGCGGGCTCTAGAGCCCGCCCTTTTTTTATCATATTATAGATTACTCTACTGTAACGGACTTTGCCAGATTTCTAGGCTGGTCTATATCACATCCCCTCTCCCTTGCCATATAGTAGGCAAGTAGCTGGAGAGGAATCACCGTAATTACACAAGAGTATATATCGTTTATCTTAGGTATATAAAAGGTCTCATCACATACATTCTTTAGGTCTTGATCTCCTTCTATGCCAAAACCCAATGCAGTAGCCTCCCTTGCTTTCACCTCTTTTATGTTGCTTATCATCTTATCCAAGAGATAGTCCTGAGTAGCAAGGCACACAACTGGAACACCACTCTCAAGTAGAGAGAGTGGACCATGTTTTAACTCACCAGCAGCATATGCCTCGGCATGGATATAAGAGATCTCTTTAAGTTTTAGGGCACCCTCTAAACTGAGGGCATAATCTAAACCACGACCAATAAAGAATACATCATGAGCCTTATAGTATCTCTTAGAAAGGTCAATAATAGCCGGTTCTAGTTTTTCCAGGACCTTAGAAGCTGCATCTGGAATCCTTCTTAGGTCCTCCACAAATTCCTTTATCCTATCAGAAGGTATGGCATTCCTTACCTGTGCCAAGAGAAGCATAAACAGATATATAACCATAAGTTGAGATGTATAGGCTTTTGTAGAAGCGACAGCAATCTCAGGTCCTGCGTATGTATATAAAACCTCGTCGGATTCTCTAGCTATAGAACTTCCCACAACATTGCATATAGCTATAACCTTTACCCCATTCTCCTTTGCCATACGGAGTGCAGCCAAGGTATCAGCAGTTTCCCCTGACTGACTTATAACCACCATCAAACTATCCTTTTCAAAGATAGGGTCACGATATCTAAACTCACTGGCTATATCTGCCTCCACAGGGATGCGAATAAACCTCTCGATGAGATACTTTCCAACTAAACCTGCGTGATAGGCAGTTCCACAGGCAACAAAATAGAGTTTCTTTATTCTTTTTAAATCATCTTCAGTGATATTTTTAAATTCTAGCTTAACTAGTCCTTCACTATTTACTCTCCCTCTAAAGGTCTCTCTCAGGGCATTTGGTTGTTCATGGATTTCTTTTAACATAAAATGGGGATATCCACCCTTTTCTGCCATAGAGATATCCCAGGATACCACCATCGTTTCCTTTTTCTTTTCATTCCCATCCACATCATAGACGGTACAACCTGAAGGGGTAACATCTGCTATCTCACCATTTTCTAGGATCCATATATTACGGGTATAATTTAGTACAGCTGGGATATCAGAGGCAACAAAATACTCTCCTTCTCCTAATCCTAATATCAAAGGACTATCCTTTCTTGCAACTACAATCCGAGCAGGTTCTTTAGAGGTAACAACCGCTATAGCATATGAACCTACTAGCTCTTTAATAGCCTCTCTTACCGCCTCTAACAGGTCCCCCTTATAGTGTTCCTCTACAAGATGGACAATCACCTCTGTATCCGTTTCGGAAGAAAATCTGTGTCCACGATTTATAAGTGCTGACTTTAACTCTAAATAGTTTTCTATGATACCGTTATGCACTAGAGCTATCTCGCCTTTACAGTCGGTATGAGGATGAGCATTTATGTCGGAAGGCTTCCCATGTGTTGCCCATCTTGTATGTCCAATACCCATAGTGCTAGGGAGCCCCATAGGGGTAACTATTGACTCAAGTTTTGAAAGTTTCCCCACACTCTTTTCTACTATAAGTTTGGAATCTTCTACTACAGCAACTCCGGCAGAATCGTATCCTCTATACTCCAGTCTCTTAAGATTCTCTATAAGAATAGGCACAGCCCTTTTCTTTCCCAAATATCCAACAATACCACACATTTAGTTCTTTATCCTCCTTTAGATATCTCCACCAGTTATCTTTCCAAATTTAGTGTATATCTCTACTCTACCCTCTATCTTAATAGCTGAAACATTCTCTGTGAATTGGGCAAGCATCACCTGCCCCGCATCTAATTTCTCGGTGTGACTAATCCTTGTCTCCTTACCTCTGGTAAGTCCTATTATAGTAACGCCGTTCTCAAGCGCCTTAATAGCCACAAAATCGGCTAATCTCCAATCATTATTCTCATCCATATTCTCATCTCCTCTATAGACCAAACAGTCCTTTAAATCCTAAAAATGCTAAAGACATTAAACTTGCAGTAATAAAGGCTATAGGATAGCCTTTTAATAGTTTAGGGATAGGAGCTCCGGCAATACGTTCTCTTATCCCAGCAAACATTACAATAGCCAGTGTATATCCTCCGCCTACCCCTATAGCATAGATAATAGCCTCTATAAAATTAAAATTATTCGTTACATTTATAAATGTCACTGCCAGTATAGCACAGTTTGTAGTGATTAGAGGTAGATATATCCCCATAGCCCTATAGAGTGAAGGGCTATTCTTCTTAAGGAATAATTCAACAAACTGAACCAATGCAGCTATAGTAAGGATAAAACTAGATATCTGTAGATACTCCAGATGTAATGGCAGGAGCACAAAGTGCCATAGGATCCAACTGGCAGAGGAGGCAAGTACCATAACAAATACTACTGCCATACCCATACCTATAGAGGTCCCCATCGAATCAGAGACTCCAAAAAATGAACATAGGGCTATAAACCTTATAAGTAAGATGTTGTTTACTAAAAGTGCCCCGATAAATATAAGTGCTAAGTGGGATATCATTTGGAAGCACCTCCCTTATACCTTTGGAATGCCTGCAAAAATCCAATCGTTAAAAATGCTCCGGGGGGAAGAATCATTAATAGTACTGGCTTATAGGTTAATGGCATCACCTGTATCCCAAAGAGAGTTCCATTTCCTAAAAGTTCTCTTATACTTCCTAGTATAAGTAGTATGAGAGTAAAACCTAAGCCCATCCCCAATCCATCCCCTATAGATTCTATTACCCCATTCTTATATGCAAATGCCTCTGCCCTTCCTAAGATTATACAGTTTACTACTATGAGAGGAATAAATATACCTAGTATCCTATACATATCTGGGGCGTAGGCATGCATTGCCATATCTACTATAGTAACAAAGGTAGCAATGATAGTAATAAAGATAGGGATACGTATCTGGTCTGGAACCCATTTTCTAATAAGAGAGATTATAAAATTAGAACCCGCCAGAACAAATGTAGCAGCTAAACCCATATATACCCCATTTATTGCTGCACTTGAAACAGCAAGGGTAGGGCAGAGTCCTATCATTAAAACAAGGATAGGATTTTCCTTCCATAATCCATTGGTCAAAGCCTTAAAAAATCTCATACTTTCTCCCCTCCTTTTTTATAACCAAATGGTTTTGGTATCGTCCATCTATCTATAAGAGGAGTTAATGCATTCATAAATAGAATACTATAAGACACACCTTCTGGATATCCTCCGTAAAATCTTATAAGGCTTGTAATTATACCACATCCTATTCCAAAAACTGTCCTTCCAAGTTTTGTTATAGGTGTAGTAGTATAATCGGTAGCCATAAAGAATGCCCCAAGAATAAGTCCACCAGCCATCATATTAAATATAGGGTCTCTTCCAAATGCTAAGCTCAGGAGCCCTACAGTAATAACATAGGGTATAGGTGTCCGCCAATCTATTATCCCCTTATAGAAGAGATATCCTGCCCCTATTAAAAGAGCTAAAACAGAAGTTTCACCTATACAGCCCCCTCTATTCCCTAAAAAAAGTGTCAGGTATGGGGTTGATATCCCATTTAACTTTAGAAGAGTCAGGGGAGTAGCTCGACTTATTCCGTTGAAAGGCGCCATCCAGGTGGTCATCTCCATAGGCCAGGAAGCTAACAAGAATGCTCTTGCAATCAAAGCAGGATTAAATATATTGAAACCCAGTCCTCCAAAGAGTTCTTTAGTAAGTACTATAGCTACAAATGTTCCAACAATCGGTATCCACCATGGGACAAGAGGGGATAGATTTAAGCCAAGTAGTAAACCTGTAACGATCTCACTTCCATCAAGTTCTCTATTCTCTTTCTTGATATACATTACTATCTTTTCCCAGAAGATAGAGCTAATGATGGAGAGAACCAATACAATTAATGCATGCCAACCAAAAAAGATAAGCCCTGCCACTGTGGGAGGGAATAGAGCGATTATAACTTGACGCATCAAGTATTTAGCATCTTGATGAGTCTTTATATGAGGAGGACTGGAGACGTAAAATCTCTGTTCTATAGACATATATCACCTCCTACACTTTCTCAAGGACAGAAACTAGGTCTACCTTTTCTATTGCTCCAAAAGGACATCTAGCAAAACAGTCACCACATTTTATGCATAGGTCCTTATCTATGCTGTGGATTTCTCTAGGCTTTCCCTGGGCTGCACCCACAGGACATACCCTTGCACATATACCACATCCCTTACATTTGTCCGGTATAACCTGGAAAGCAATTAAAGCCCTACAGGACTTTGCAGGACATCTCTTCTCCTTTATATGTGCCTCATACTCATCCCTAAAATATCTTATTGTACTTAATACAGGATTGGGGGCTGTCTGTCCTAATCCACACAAAGAATCACGTTTTATCTCTTCACCTAACTCTATAAGACGTTCTATATCTCCTTCTTCTCCCTCCCCATTGACAATCCTTTCAAGGATATCTAACATCTTTCTTGTTCCTACTCTACAGGGAGGGCACTTACCACAGGATTCACTCTGCGTAAATTCGAGGAAGAATCTAGCTACATCCACCATACAGTTATCTTCATCCATAACTATCAAACCACCAGAACCAACTATAGCCCCAAGTTCCTTTAGAGATTCATAGTCTAGGGGTGTATCAAGATGTTCTGCTGGTATACAACCTCCAGAAGGTCCTCCCAGCTGTGCAGCCTTAAATTTCTTACCTGAAGGTATTCCTCCACCAACCTCAAAAATAATCTCTCTTAATGTAATTCCAAATGGGACCTCAATAAGCCCAGTATTAGCCACCTTACCAGCGAGGGCAAATACCTTTGTCCCCTTACTCTTGTCTGTCCCTATACTGCTAAACCATTCTGCTCCATTAAGAATAATTGGAGCTATATTGGCAAGTGTCTCTACATTGTTTATTACCGTAGGATTTTCCCATAGTCCCTTATTTGCAGGGTAAGGAGGCCTAGGTCTGGGCTCGCCTCTATGTCCTTCTATAGAAGCAATCAATGCGGTCTCTTCGCCACATACGAATGCACCTGAACCCATTCTTAACTCTATATCGAAGGAGAAACCAGTACCTAGTATATTCTCACCGATAAGTCCATACTCCCTCGCTTGAGCAAGTGCCAGTTTAAGCCTTTCTATAGCAAGAGGATACTCTGCCCTTACATAAAAGAATCCCTTACTAGCACCTATAGCATAACCAGCAATCATCATCCCTTCGATAACACTATGAGGATCCCCCTCTAAGACACTCCTATCCATAAAGGCACCAGGGTCTCCCTCATCTCCATTGCATATAACGTATTTGGGACTTCCCTTCGCCTTACGGGCAAACTCCCACTTTACTCCAGTAGGGAAGCCAGCCCCTCCTCTACCTCTCAATCCTGATCTTTTAATAGTATCTATTACCTCTTCTGGTGTCATAGTAAGAGCCTTTGCCAATGCCTGATACCCTTCTCTTGCTATATACTCTTCTATACTTTCGGGGTCTATAATCCCCATATTTCTTAAGACTATACGCTTCTGTTTTACAATGAAATCTATCTCGGAGAGAGAGGGGAATACCTCCTTAGATATAGGACCTTGATAGAGGAGTTTATTAACTATTCTACCCTTTAAAAGATGCTCGTTTACAATGGTCTCTGCATCTTCAGGCTTTAGATGTACATAGAATATACCTTCTGGATAGACTATCGCCACTGGTCCTAAGGCACATGTTCCTACGCATCCTGTATCAACAACATTTACCTCTTCTCTAATTCCAGCCTTCTCTAGCGCTTTTATAAGGGCATCCTTAAAGCTATAAGCACCAGAAGAAACACAGGCACTTCCTGCACATACAAGGACATTAGCTCTGACAATAGCCATCTTACACTCCTTCTTCTCTACTCAACACCCACTCATTTATAATCTGGTCATTTACTATATGGCTAGCAACTATCTGTCTAGCCCTTTCTGGATTTACCTTCATATACATAATCTTAGGTTGTCCTGGTTTTACGACACTCACCAGAGGTTCATACTCACACAAACCGATACAACCTGTTTGAGTAACTACTACATCCTGGATATTCCTCTTAGCCAATTCATCCAGGATAGCCATAAGCGTATCCCTTGCACCAGCAGCTATTCCACAGGTTCCCATTCCAACTATTATCTTTGTATTTCCCTCCTGAGTCCTTATCCTTATCTGAGCCTGAGCCTGTTCCCTTATACGTTTCAAATCTTCCAAGGATTTCAAATCAATTCACCTCCAGTAAATTCTTTATAACTATTATACAACATATCTTTTACCTGTTTTAAAAATACGGGGTCTGAAATCCCCGTAACCTCTGCAGAATCAAATATCCATTCCTTATTATCTCTAGTCTCTCTATAGATAAATCTTGTATCCTGGGCTGTCATTAGAATGGTCATTAAGGTGGAAATAATATCTCCGAGTGGCGGTCTATCAGGGTGATTAAATGGCAGCCTAAGAGAAACTACTGTACCTTTTCCCGGAGTAGAATTTATATCTAAGCTTCCACCGGTAAGGTCAGCTATTTCATCTAGGAATGATACACCTAATCCAACCCTCCTGGTAGTCCTAGTAGTAAAAAAGGGATCCCGGATATTCTTTACCATCTCTTCATCCATCCCTTTGCCATCATCAGTGATGGTAAGATTAAACTCATCCATCTTTTTATCTATAGAAAGATCAATCTTCACCAGCGTTGCTCCTGCATTTATACTATTCTCTACTATATCTAATATATGAAGAGAAAGTTCTTCCATCATTTGAATGACTTTAACACCTGCTGTATCTTTTCAGAATTCATACGTCCATACACCTGCCCATTTATCATAACTGCAGGGGCATGGCTACAGGCACCGATGCATCTTACAGATTCTATAGAAAACTTTCCATCTGAAGTCACTTCTCCTTCCTTTATACCAAGGAGCTCCTCAAACTTCTCCAAGACCCTTTTAGCCCCCTTAACATAACAGGCAGTACCTTCACATACCTGAATCTGATACCTTCCTTTAGGCTTTAAGGAGAAGAAATGATAGAATGTTGCTACCCCATATACATCTGGAATAGACACATTCAACCCTTTTGCTACCTCTTTCATAGCCTCCTCTGATAGATATCCAAATCTCTCCTGGATCTCCTGAAGCACAGGCATCAAAGCCCCTGGTTTCCCTCTCCAGTTAGAAATTATCTCCCTAATCTCTTTTAATTGTACAGAATCCATCTATACCTCCTTATAAGAGTGTAGACTTTTTAGAGCCACCTTTAAGGCATTAAAGCTTTTCTCTTCTAAAGAAATGATAGTCCTTGGGGTAATAAAATCTTCTAAGAAATGGGCATCACTAGAAAAGATGATGGGCATCTCCGGTGGCAATATTTTCTTTAGATTCGATATCTCATCTCTAGTAGCGAACTTGGAGACCTCAACTGCATCCACATTAAGGTCTGACGGGAAGAATCCTAATGTATAAATAAGTCCAAAGGATTCTCTATCTATATGGGCAGGTATTGCTATACCATCTAAAGAGTGGATTAATTCTACTATCTCTTCTATAGTAAGCGATGTAGCACCTAAGAGAAAATGCTCTTCATATCTTAGAAAATTTGCATCCTCATCTACCATCAACTGGTCAAAGATATAATCCTTATTGTAGGATTCTGAAAGGTTATTATGGATAATCTCTTCTATCTTATACGCCTCCTCCATAGTTGGGAATATCCCTAAGATATGAACCTCTTCCTTTGACGTGATCTCAATGCCAGGTAATATTAGTATGTTTGAAGCATACTTCAAGCCTGCCCTTATCACGCTTGAGATGTTACCAACCGCATTATGGTCTGTAATCGCAATTATATCATCACCCATTTCTAAAGCCTTCCTTACTATGTTTATAGGTATCATCTCTATCCCCGCACAAGGCGAAAGAAGAGTATGAATATGAAGGTCTATCTTAACATTCATCTAATACCCAACTCATATATTTTACCACATAAAGTAAAGGCATCTAAATCGGTAGATAGAATAGCTATGTGTTCTATCTTTGCCTTCTCTATAGTCTCCTCAGGTGGATTTACTCCACAAGCAAACACTATTCCACTTACACCTATAAGTGTGGCAACGGCTATTACATTTATATGGGTCTGGACAGTAATCCAAATATTACCCTCCTTAGCAAACCTCATTACATTACTCAAGAGGTCACCAACATATCCCCCAGTAGGGGTTCTATCTAGGTCCGCATCATTGCCTAGATTCTTTAAAGACAATGCTATTGACAATTCTCTTAGAGTCATTTTATTTTTCCTCTCTTACTATTTTAAGGAGATTCTTTGCATACTCCTCAATATTTTCCTTCAATTTAAAGATACAGTCTGTCATCTTAGCCTCCCCTCTCACTATATCTTCGGCTAAAGCCCTACAGTTAGGTGCCCCACAGGAGCCACAGTCTATCCCGGGTAGCTCTTCTAGGATTAGCTCTATCTGCCTCATCTTGTTTATAGCATCGCTTATATCTTCCCCTAATCTGAGGAGGTCATCCTGTGGTTTATACTGAGACTTCTTAAAATATCCTTTAGACCTTAGCAATTCATAGGTAGAGTTATCTATCATCTGAGGGTATAAATCCTCTAACATTCTTATCTTAACCCTAGCCAGATAGGGATTTTGCACATTTAATGGGCCACCAACACACCCTCCACTACACATCCTTCCCTCTATAAAGTTTAAACCCTTCAACTTACCCAGTTCCAAATCATCAAGGACCCTCAGTACATTCTTTACCCCATCAACCACCAAATAGTTTAGTATCTGTAAATGTCTTGATTCTCCGCCATCCCTTACCCAACTTATCCCTCTTCCAAAAAAAGGCTCTTTGGGACCTTCCTCTACTGATGGGAGTCTCTTTATAATATGTTTATATATTTCAGAGACACTAATAGCTCCATTTATATATGAAAAACCTATTCCCCTTTTTATGTCTGCTATCTTGGCTGTGCAGGGTGTAATAAGAAATACTCCAATATCCTCTTCTTTATACCCCTTAGAAAGAAATTCTTCCCTAATATATCTTGCTGCTATCTCTTCTGGAGAGGCTATTGAAGTAAGATTTTCCACAAGTGATGGATACTTTAATTGTATAAGCTTAACTACTGAAGGACACATAGAAGATATATAAACCTTATCAGGATTATTCTTCAAAAGCTCCTGCAAAAAGAATATAGATGCTTCTGCACCAAAGGATACATCCATAGTACCATCAAAACCAAGTTCTTTTATCGCCTCTCTTATCGCATAGGGAGATATTTCCAGACCAAACTGGGCATATACTACAGAGCTTATAAGGGCAATCTTATATCTATAGGAAGCTATATTTTCTATACCCTCTACAATAGCCTCTATGGCATGTTCAGGACAGGTAGTAATACATTCTCCACAGTCTATACACCTATCCTCGAGGATAAAAGCCTTATTATTCCTCACCCTAAGGGCCTCAGTAGGACACACCCTGATACAATTGACACATCCCTTACATAGGTCTCTATTTATCCTTATCATACTCATATCTTATCCCTGCTTCTCATCCTTTATATAAATAATAGATGTCACCTCCGTTCCCACCCCAACAGTACTTTTTATATCAAAATAATCAGAACAACTCATTATATTAGATAATCCCATACCTGCACCAAAACCGAGTTCTCTCACCTTAGGGGGAGCAGTAGAGTAACCGGGCTGTTTTGCCTTTTCTATATCTTCTATACCTGGACCTTCATCTATAGCCCTTACTATTATCTTGTCTGAAGAGATCTCTGCTATTAATCTTCCTCTATATGCATGAATTACAATATTCATCTCCATCTCATAACTGGCAACTGAAACCCTTCTTATAATAGAATTAGGTAGCCCTAATTGTTGAAGATATTTCTTTAATTTACTGGAACCTTCTCCACCATTTATAAAGTCCCCACCTTCAACTGAAAACTCTAGTCTTATAACCTTTTTTTCCTTCTCGTCAATCTCTTCCTTCTCTTCCTTAAGAACAGGCAATCTTATTATTATATCTAGAGGGGTAACCATTCCAAGGAAATTGCCATCACCGTCCACCACTGGAAATCTGCCATATCCATAAACCCTAAAGTACTCAATAGCATCAGCAAGGGTATGATTCGGTGACAATGTAACCACGTTTTTTGTCATTACCTGTTGAACACATATATCCTGTTTCTTTTCCTCTATACTCTTTAGAAGGTCATACATAGTAACTATACCAGCAAGTTTTCCAGATTCATCAGTAATCGCCACACCATCTAACTGATTTATTCTTAATATCTCTCTCACCTGACTTATCTTACGGTCGGGTAACACCTTTGGCATATTTGCATTCATTATTATAGTAACGGGTAATTTTAATAGGCTATAAAATTCCTTTTCTATCTCTTTCATTCAACCTTAAGTATATCCTTCCGCAGGTTTCAAACATAGAACATTTGGTAACAAGAATAGGTATCCCTACTTCTCTAGCTAATTTTAATGTCTCCTCAGGAGGATACTTTCCACTTACAAATATAATTGCTATAAGGTCGAGCATCTGGACAGTCCTTATAACTTGAGGTTGAACCATTGCGGTGATAAGAACACCTGATTCCCTTGCGGTAGCCAAAATATCACTCATCAAATCAGAGGCATAAAACAAATCTGTCTCCCTTTCTAAATCAAACTCTCCATAGAGAACCTTGGCATCTATTACCTCTTTCAATTCAGCTAGCTTCATAGAATCACCTCATATTCATCCCTTATCTATTCCTTCTACAAATTCCTCTCTCGCCTCTGCTATGGTATAAAGTGAGCCGGTAATACAAAGAAACTCTTTTTCTATCTCCAACCCAGTAGCTATCCCCTCCTTTATAGTAGGTACAACGATAGGTTTCTTCCCTAAATCTGACACTATCTTGGCAAGTATTCCTATCTCCAATGCTCTCTTATTCTTAGGAGCGGTTACAATAACTTCATCTTTTACATAAGGAGCTATAAGGTCTATCATAGTATAGGCATCCTTATCTCTCAGTATTCCTACAATAAGAGTAGGCTTACTATAAAAAAGGTTGGTAAGAGATAATGTAAGTTTTTCTATACCTGCCTTATTATGGGCACCATCAAGGAGGACGATAGGGTCATTTGCCACTATCTCCATCCTCCCAGGCCAAAAGGCATTCTTTAAACCCAGGTACATATCTTCAGGGGAAAATGGAAACCTGTGCTTTATCAATTCAAGTGTCATTACTGAAATAGCCATATTTTCTACCTGATAGATGCCTTTTAAACCGGTAAAAAATGTCCCTTTTTCTCTCTGGTTCCTGAAATATATACCTGTTCCAGTTTGAGAAAGTACCCACCAAGGCACAGAAAAATCTCTGTTAAGAACATATAGAGGAGCATTTAGCCTCTTAGCTGTCTCCTCGATAACATCAAGAGCATCTCCAGTGGAGCCAGTAACAACAGGAACATTCCTCTTTATTATTCCGGACTTCTCTCTGGCAATAAGAGGAATAGTATTCCCTAGTCTATCCATATGGTCCCAATCCACATTGGTAATTACAGTAGCTATAACATTATTGACTATATTTGTAGCATCTAACCTTCCACCTAATCCAACCTCCAAAATAATAACATCTACCCCTACCTTATAGAAGTACAAGAACGCCATCATAGTAAGGATTTCAAACTGAGTAAGATAAAATTCATTGTTCCTCTTTGAGATATCTTCTATGTATGGTATTAGTTCTTCTAATACCTGAGAAAAGGACTCCCTGTCAATCGGAGTATTGTTTACTTGAATCCTCTCCCTTGGAGAGTGAAGATGAGGAGATGTGTATAGCCCAACCTTATATCCTGCAGCAGTTAGAACAGAAGAAACCATCCTGGCTACTGAACCCTTACCATTTGTCCCTCCTATATGCACTACAGGAACCTTATCCTGGATGTTATCTAGTCTATCAGATAACATCCTAATCCTCTCTAACTCTAACTTGGAACCAAACCTAGATATACCCTCTATAATATCTAAAGCATCTTGATAAGGAATCATTTCTATGAAGATGATAAGAGAGAGAGCCTATACAAGAGTCTCTCCTTTTCTTTTAGAAGATTCTCCCTCTTTAATCTCTCCTTCTCTTTAGCTTCTTCTTTAGCCTTCAAAAGAAATTCCTGATTCTGTAGCCTTTTTTCCACCTTTGATATCTGTTCATTCACTTCCAGTATTCTCTTTTTCAATTTTTCTATCTCTTCCTCAAAATTGAATCCTTCAGGCTGAAGATATACCTCAAATTCAGGCTGTATACTGGTTATTATCCCCTTCTTCTGTGGTAAAGCACAGGTAAGTACATTGATGGGGTCTATCTTCGCAAGAGAAGACATTATCCTCCTATTTTTGGATAAGAGTTCATAGTGATTTTCACTGTAGACAAATCCCTCTATCTTCTTTTCAAAGGGGATACCAACTTCTTGTTTTATGGACCTGAGGCTTCTTATTACATTAAATATAAACTCTACCTCCATTACACTCTTCTCATCTCTAAAACCTATCTGTTGAGGCCATTGAGAGATAGATAGAAGTCCTCCTTCTTCCATATAACTCCACAGTTCTTCCGTAATAAATGGCATAATTGGATGGATAAGCTTCAGATAATTTTTCAAAACAGTCACCAATACCCAACCAACATACTTCGAGCCATCTTGCAAAAGTAGTTTGGCAATCTCTATATACCAATCACAGAAGTTATCCCAAAAGAAATTGTAGAGTAACTGCGACAACCTGTTAAAATCATACTCATCATAAGAAGCTGTTACCTCCTCTATAAGTCTGTCCAAAAGGGTAAGGACCCACTTGCTATAGATATCTAAATCATTAAAAGACGATGGAGGATTAATATCTTTTACACTCATAAAGATAAAACGTGATGCATTCCATATCTTATTGGTAAAATTCCTGCTACCTTCCAGGCGTTCTCTACCTAGATTTATATCCTGTCCTTCACTTATAGTAGATGTAAGGGCAAATCTTAAACTATCTGCGCCATAACTTTCTACCATTTCCATAGGATCTATCACATTACCAAGGGATTTGCTCATCTTTCTTCCCTTCTCATCTCTAACAAGCCCTGTAATATAGACCTCTTTAAATGGCATCTTATCAGTAAACTCCAGTCCCATCATAATCATTCTAGCTACCCAGAAATAGATAATATCGTATCCTGTAATAAGTAGTGATGTGGGATAAAAGGTTTTAAAATCTTCCGTAACTTCTGGCCAACCCAGAGTACTCATTGGCCAGAGAGAAGAACTAAACCAGGTATCCAAGACATCTTCATCCTGGATAATATTCTTACTGTGGCACCTCGGACATTCCTTTGGGTCCTCCATCTCTACAATGGTATTACCACAGTCTCCACAATACCATACAGGTATCCTATGTCCCCACCATATCTGCCTGGATATACACCAGTCCTTTATGTTTATCAGCCAATCATGATATATCTTTCTCCATTTCTCAGGGATAAATCTTATCTCATTATCTCTATCTAATGCCTTCTCTGCCAAGGGTTTCATAGATACAAACCATTGCTTTGAGAATAGAGGCTCTAATATTGTATTACATCTCTCACAGTGTCCTACATTATGGGTATAACTCTCTATCTTTTCTATAAAACCGTTCTCTTCTAGATGTTTTACTATAAGTTCTCTAGCCTCGAATCTATCTAAACCTGCATATCTTCCCGTATCATCTCCTTCAATCTTGCCATCCTCATTTATCACCTTTATACTGGGAAGGTTGTGCCTTAAACCTATCTCAAAGTCCACAATATCATGGGCAGGAGTCACCTTAAGGGCTCCTGTACCAAAATCCATTTCTATAGCATCATCAGCTATAATAGGAAGTTTCCTCCCTACCAAGGGTAAGATAGCAATCTTACCAATATAATCTTTATATCTGGGATCTTGAGGATTAACTGCTACTGCAGTATCTCCTAACATAGTTTCAGGCCTTACTGTAGCTATAGTTATATATCCTCCATCAACTAGAGGGTAACGTATATAATAGAGCTTATCCTTAGCCTCCTGATATTCCACCTCTATATCAGAGATGGCTGTCCTACATCTAGGACACCAATTTATTATCCTTTCTCCCCTGTATATCAAACCCTTTTTATATAACTGGACAAAGGCTGTTCTAACTGCCTTAGAACAACCGTCATCCATAGTAAATCTTTCTCTCGTCCAATCACAACTAAATCCCATCTGCTTTAATTGATTCACTATATTATTCCTGTATCTACCCTTCCATTCCCAAACCTTTTGGAGGAATTTTTCTCTACCCAGATCATACCTTGTAAGATTCTCCTTTGCCAGTTCTTTTTCTACCACATTCTGGGTAGCAATCCCTGCATGGTCTGTACCAGGAATCCAAAGAGTGAGAAACCCTTTCATCCTTTTATACCTTACTATTACATCATCTAAAGTAAAACCTAAGGCATGTCCTATATGTAGATTCCCAGTAACATTGGGAGGAGGAAGGACGATAGAAAATATACCATCGTTATCGGTAGGTTCAGGAGAAAATATCTTAGAATTAAACCACCTGTCCAACCATTTAGGAGCTATTTCCTTTGGATTATAGACCTTAGATAACTCTTTCAAGGTATTCCTCCTTCAAGAATATTATTGGGAAGACCTCATCCATAGAGGAAACTAATTTTATGTCCAGTTTTTCCTTTATTGGATCAGGAACCTTAATCAGGTCACTTTCATTCTCTTTTGGCAGGATAACCTCTCTTATCCCCATTCCATAAGCAGCTAGAAGCTTCTCCTTAATGCCTCCTACTGGAAGAATCCTTCCCCTAACAGTAATTTCTCCGGTCATTGCAACATCCTGTCTCAGTGGAGTCTTGGAAAGAGCAGAAGCCAATGCAGCAGCCATAGTTATCCCCGCAGATGGCCCATCCTTAGGTATAGCCCCTTTAGGGATATGGATATGCACATCAATCTCGCCAAAGTTATGAGAGATACCTAACATACCGCTCCTACTCTTGACAAAACTAAATGCTGCCTGTGCAGATTCTTTCATCACATCTCCAAGGTAACCAGTGAGTATAAGTTTTCCACTACCCTTCATATATACAACCTCTATAGGAAGCACCTCTCCCCCTGCTTCTGTCCAGGCAAGTCCATTTGCTAAACCTATCTCTGATTGCTTCTCAATAGTCTCCTTCTGGAACCTTGGGGGACCTAACAATTCTACTAACATATCTTCATCAACATTTAATCTTTTCCTCTTACCCTCAAGACGGAAAACTATCGCCTTTCTAAATATCTTAGCCAGCTCTCTTTCAAGATTTCTTACCCCCGCTTCCCGTGTATATTCCCTTATAATCTTAATAATAATATCATCGTCTATAAAGACCTTTTCTTTGCTAAGGTTATGCTCTTTAAAAAGCTTCGGAAGAAGGAAATATCTCGCTATATTCATCTTTTCCTCTTCTGTATAGCCACTTAAAACAAGTATCTCCATCCTATCCAAAAGGGCAGATGGAACATTCTCAGTAGTATTACCAGTAGTAATAAAAAATACCTGAGAGAGGTCGAATGGAATCTCAAGGTAATGGTCACTAAAGTTTTTATTCTGTTCTGGATCAAGCACCTCTAAGAGAGCAGAAGCAGGATCACCCCTAAAATCTATCCCCAGTTTATCTATTTCGTCCAAAAGAAAGACAGGATTAGCGGAACGTGCCTGCTTCATTCCCTGTATAATCCTCCCAGGCAACGCCCCTACATACGTCCTTCTATGCCCCCTTATTTCAGCCTCATCCCTTATTCCACCTAGGGATACCCTTACAAATCTTCTTCCTAAAGCATTACTTATCGATTGAGCAAGAGATGTCTTACCTACTCCAGGAGGTCCTATAAAACATAGGATAGGACTTCTCTCTCCACCTCCATACTTCTTCACTGCCAGAAACTCTACTATCCTCTCCTTTGCCTCCTGTAACCCATAGTGATTTTTATCTAGGATCTCTCTTACCTTTTTAAGGTCTAGTTTATCCTCTGTATATATATTCCAGGGAAGATTAATAATCCAGTCCAGATATGTTTTTATCACACCACTTTCAGGGGAGAATGGAGGAACCTTATTAAGTCTCTCCACCTCCTCCATAATCTTCTCCTTTATCTCCTTAGGAAATTCTATACCCTTTATCTTATCTCTATAATATGCGGTATCAGAAAAATCATCCCTTTCGCCTAATTCCTCCTGGATGACCTTGAGTTTCGCTCTTAAATAATATTCCTTCTGGACCTCTTCTACCTCTCTTTGGACCTTATTCTGTATGTCATCCTCGATCTCCAATATCTTCAATTCCCTCTCAAGGACATTAGAAAGTTTAAGAAGTCTTTCCTTTGGGGAAGTCATAGAGAGAAATTCCTGTTTTACTGAACCTTTTATAGGAAGGTTAGAAACTATCATATCTACAAGCCTACTAGGGTCATCCTGAACATCCTCTAAACTTATCGCAGTTTCAGCTGGAAGTTCTTTATTCAATCTCACATATTCATCAAATTGAGCCAAAATCCTCCTGGATAAAGCTTCTAACTCTAATGGATTCTCTTTTATATCTACTAATCTTTCTACCCTTGCAAAAAGAGAGAGATGTCTTTCCGAGTATATACATTCTGTCATCTTAGCACGATATTGAGATTCTACTACTATTCTATAATTTCCATCTGGAAGTTTTATAGATTGAACTATTTCCCCCACTGTTCCTATGTCATACAGGTCGTCTGGCATAATATCATCTATCTCGCCATCCTTTTGAGCTACTATAAATAACTTTCTGTCATGCTCATTAGAGACCTCTAAAGCCTTTATAGAGATAACTCTTCCTACATACAATGGGACGATAGTATAAGGGAAGACCACTGTATTCTTTAATGGTAGAACGGGCAATATTTCAGATTTCTTTCTAGGCACTTTCTCTAACCATCCTATCTACATCTTTCTGGGTAAGAAGTAATGGTTCACCTTCACCTTTTACAACCCTTTCGTCGATAATGCATTTTACTATCTCTGGACGTTTTGGCACTTCATACATTATATCTATCATTATCTTTTCTATTATACTTCTTAGCCCTCTTGCTCCAGTTCCCTGTCTCAGTGCCTCTTCTGCTACGGCAGAAAGAACATCCGGAGTAAAGACCAGCTCTACCCCATCAAGGGCAAGTAACCTTTGATACTGCTTTAATATAGCATTCTTAGGTTCAACAAGGATTCTTATCAATTCTTCTTTAGAAAGGCTGTCTAGGGTTGAAATTATAGGGAGTCTTCCTACTAACTCAGGGATGAGTCCAAATCTTATTAAATCCTCAGGTAGAACATAAGATAGAACCTCAGAGCTCTCCTTACTATTTGTAGAGATCACCTCTCCCATAAATCCCATAGATTTCTTTCTTATCCTTGAAGCTACTATCTTTTCCAATCCTTCAAAAGAGCCACCACATATAAAAAGTATATTAGTAGTATCTATTTGGATGAACTCCTGGTGGGGATGTTTCCTTCCTCCTTGAGGAGGTACATTGGCAATAGTCCCCTCAAGAATCTTAAGAAGTGCCTGCTGAACACCTTCTCCAGATACATCTCTAGTTATAGAAGGATTTTCGGATTTGCGTCCAATCTTATCTATCTCATCTATGTAAATAATACCCTTTTCTGCCCTCTTTATATCATAATCAGCTACCTGTATAAGTCTCAACAGTATATTTTCTACATCTTCTCCCACATATCCAGCCTCAGTAAGGGTAGTAGCATCTGCTATAGTAAAAGGAACATCAAGAATCTTTGCCAAAACCTGTGCCATTAAAGTCTTTCCTGAACCGGTTGGGCCTATAAGTAAGATATTACTCTTACTTATTTCCACATCCTTACTATCATCCTGTGGTGATAGGATACGTTTATAATGATTATAAACAGCTACTGACAAAACCTTTTTGGTCTTTTCCTGTCCTATTACATATTCATTAAGTCTATTATAAATCTCATGAGGTTTAGGAATCCTACTCCACTCCAGTTCCTTCTCTCCAGCTTCATTATGAGGGAGGAATTCTTCTTCTGATAAGATCTCCATACAGATCTTTACACACTGGTCACATATATATACACCCGGACCAGCGATAAGCTTCTTCACTTCATTTTGGCTCTTTCCGCAAAAAGAGCATCTTAAAGGTTCTTTACTAACTTTCATAATATTCACTCCTATGGTCTCTTCTCTATTATCTCATCTATTATACCGTATTCTTTTGCCTCCTGTGAACTCATAAAGAAATCTCTCTCGGTATCACGTTCTACCTTTTCTAAGGGTTGAGATGTATGTTTAGCTAATATCTCATTTACAATCCTCTTCAATCTTAAGAGTTCTCTAGTCTGGATATCTATATCAGTAGCAGGACCCTGTAATCCACCATAAATAGCAGGCTGGTGGATCATAATCCTAGTATGTGGTAAAGCAAATCTCTTACCTTTGGTCCCCGCTGCAAGGAGTATAGCCCCCATACTCGCAGCCTGCCCTATACATATAGTAGATATATCAGCCTTTATATATTGCATAGTATCATAGATAGCCAATCCAGCTGTAATTGAACCGCCAGGGCTATTTATATAGAGATATATATCCTTATCCGGATTTTCTCCTTCCAAGAAAAGGAGTTGTGCCATTATGAGGTTAGCCACCTCATCTTCAATAGGTCCACCTATAAAAACTATCCTCTCCTTTAGAAGTCTAGAATAGATGTCATATGCCCTTTCTCCCCTGCTAGTCTGCTCTATTACTATAGGAACAAGATAATCAGCCATCATTATTTTTCTCCTTTACAATATTTATAAGAAATTTCAAGGCATTATCCTCTATAAGCCTGATTCTAGCCTGCTCTATTATCTCATCAGTCACATTCTTTACCTTCCACCTCTTAATAAGATTATTAATCTCTTCCTCTGTAGGATCGAGCTTTTCCTTTTCCCCTATATAACGTAGGGCAAGGGTAGCTTTCACCTCGTTCAAGGCATACTGATAGTTTTTCTCCTCAAAATCTTCAGGCGCCTCTCTATTCTGGTAAAAAGCTCTCTTCCACTCCTGGAGAAGGTCTCTTACCATTATATCAGGTATCTCTATATCAATCTCTTCAGCAAGCTTATCTTTTATACTCTGGCCTAACTTATATTCTGCTTGAGCTAGTCTTTCCTTATATATACTTCCCCTCAAGCCTTCCCTCATAGCCTCTAATGACTGATAATTAAACCTCTTAGCAAAATTATCATCTAATGGAGGAAGGTCTATCCCCTTTATGCCCTTTATAAGTATATAAAGATGAACATCTTTACCCCTAAGAGATTCATCAGAGTAGTCTTCAGGAAATCTAGTAATTATTTCGTGAGTACTTCCTATCTCAGCACCTGCGAGAGACTCGGTGTCCCCAGGAGCTAGGACCCCTTCTCCTACCTTTATAATAGAACCTACCTCTGGGTCTCTAGTAAAAGGTTTGTCAGGATCGTCCTGGATATCTACCAGTGCATAGTCTCCTCTCTCTAAAGTAGTTCTATCCTCTATAGTTTTCCAGGTACCAAGTCTCTGCCTCATATTCTCGATAAGGTTATCTACATCCTCATCAGTTACTACTGGATTCTCCCATATAAGATCAGAGATTAATTCCCTGTAATTGTCGATCTCTACCTTAGGGTAGGTCTCGATAGTAAATGAAAAAACAAGAGGTTTACCATCACCTCTCTCTATAAATTGGATATCTTTGATGTCCAAAGGAGTAATCTTATACTCCGATATTACATCTTTGATACCATCATTCACCAGTCTATCTACTGCTCTTTCTAGAAGAGAGTCTCTTCCTAAAAGATTTTCAACGAGCTTTAGAGGTGCTTTTCCTCTTCTAAATCCAGGGACCAAGACATTTGCAGCCCTAGTTCGTAGTTCCTGGTCTATTGCCTGAGAAACCTCAGTTTCTGTATAGGATATCTTCCCTGTTAATCTAATCCCTATTTGACTAATTTCTTTTTCCATTATCCCTCCACAAAAAATAACTCGATAGCCTATGCTATCGAGGACCTTATCACTATGGAGCGGAAGACGGGATTTGAACCCGCGACCCTCTCCTTGGCAAGGAGATGCTCTACCCCTGAGCTACTTCCGCATCACTACTCTGGTGCGAGGAGCGGGATTTGAACCCGCACGGGTATTAACCACTAGATCCTAAGTCTAGCGCGTCTGCCAGTTCCGCCACCCTCGCATTATGGTGGGTCGTGCAGGACTCGAACCCGCGACAGCCTGATTAAGAGTCAGGTGCTCTACCAACTGAGCTAACGACCCATCTATCGCTATGGATATATTTTACCAGAAAAATGAAACTTTGCAAGTACCCGACATTCCGTAACTGTTGCAAATCTGTTTGATAAATCAGTATAAATGTTGATAGTTACTTGATTAGAGTAGCTCATAACCAAAAATATCATAAAAAATAAAAATTCGGCCCTAAAATTGGAATTTTATCAATCATTTTTACAAGAATCACTGCTAGGCTCTATAAACTTTTGCGTGGATTATTTCGGACAAGCGAGACGCTCGTCCTACTGATATTTAAAAAATTTTTACTATGCAAAAAGTTGAAGAGCCTCAGGCCTCTTTAAACTTTCCTTAAGATAGGATATAATTAAGAAATAATATAAAGGAATAGGAGGTATTATGTATTTAAAGAGTGTGGATCATATATCTATAGTTGTAAGGAACTTAGAAGAAAACGTAAGGTTTTACAGAGATATATTGGGTTTTAGTATCTCTAAGGAATTCTATGATGAGAAAGAGAAGGCTAAGATAGTATTTCTCAGTACTGGAAATACTATGCTTGAGCTAATCGCCCCGGATAAACCAGTGAAAGAAAGTCCTCTACCAAATTGGGAAGAAAGAAATTCTACCACGATAGAACACATAGCCTTTGCCGTTGATAATATTGAAGAGACTGTAAACTATTTAAAATCTAAAGGGGTAGAGTTCATTCTTGGACCGATAAATTCCCCGGGAGTAACTTACGGCTATTTTAAAGGTCCAGATGGGATATTATTAGAAATAATAAAGTGGGGTTAAAAAAGGGATAATTTAAAGGGGAGCTCTTTTTACTAGAGCTGAGAGGAAGGAGCAATCCTTCGACCCTTTGAACCTGATCTGGATAATACCAGCGTAGGGAGCAACAGCCTAAACAATAAGGAAGCTGTAGGCTCTCACGCTTACAGCTTTTTATTTTAACTGGAGGTGTATCTATGAATAGACTTAGTATACGGCTTATTGCAGAAATGGGTTTGACATTGGCTTTAGGAGCTGCTCTCCATATGGCTGTCCTTTATCAGATGCCACAGGGAGGGCGAATTACTCTTGGAAGTCTAGTACCTATATTTATCATTTCTCTAAGAAGAGGATATAAGATAGGTATGATAACAGGAGCAATATTTGGAATTTTAATCTATTTTATAGAACCATTCTTTGTTCATCCTATCCAATTTATACTAGACTATCCTTTAGCATTTTCGCTTCTAGGGCTCTCTGGGTTATTTCCAAATATCCCCATATTGGGTATAGTGGTAGGAACTCTAGGGAGACTAACTAGCCATATTATCTCAGGAGTAGTTTATTTTGCAAGTTATGCACCCAAAGGGATGAATCCCTGGATATATTCTATAACCTATAATGGGTCGGTGATAATCCCTGACGCCATTCTAGCATTAATCCTTACACTCCTTATACTTCCAAGGATTCCTAAAAGATGAGAGGAATACTAATAGCTAACGGAGAATATTGGAATAGAGAGATGCTAAAAGAGGAAGCAGGGAAGGAGTGTTTTATCATATGTGTAGACGGGGGGATGAATTTTGCCTATGAGCTTGGCATTACCCCTAATATTATAATAGGAGATATGGATTCGGCAGATAGTAAGATAAAGGGTTTCTATGAAACACTCGATATACCATTCAAACTATATCCAAAGGAAAAGGATAAAACAGACTTTCACCTGGCGATGGAGGAGATTATAGCTCATAATATAAAAGAGGTCTCTGTATATGGAATATCTGGGACAAGACTGGACCATACTATAGGAGCTCTAGGTGTAATGAGGAAATTCTTAAGGGAGAACAAGGTATGGTCTATTAAAATATCCTTAGGAGAGAGAGCTACTGGCTACATATTTAAAGAGGCATTAAAGGTCCAAGGAGAAAGAGGTGATATCGTATCACTTTTACCACTTACTGAAAGGGTCATAGGGATTTATACATACGGGCTCAAATATCCCCTTGAGGATGGAATATTAGAATTAGAGGGAAGTCTAGGTGTAAGTAACGAGATTCTAGAATCTCCTTGTAGTATCACTATAAAAGAAGGAGTCCTTTTAGCTATACACTATAGTGGTAAAGTAGCCTAGGGATAAGGTTTGCAACCTCCTTACCTAAGACTCTTTCCCTCTTTCTTCCCAGGATATCTCCAGCCATTCCGTGTATATATACTCCAAGGAGGCTAGCCTCAAGTGGATCTATTCCCCTGGAGATAAGTCCCCCTAACAGCCCGCTTAACACATCTCCCATTCCGCCTGTAGCCATTTTAGGGTTACCGGTTGGGTTTATAAATACCTTTCCTTCGCTGGATGAAACTATTGTCCGTGCTCCCTTTAATATTGTTATAACCCCAAATTCTCTACTAAAACTCTGGGCAATTCCTATCCTATTGGCTTGGACAGAATTAACATCCTTTCTAATAAGTCTTGCCATCTCCCCAGGATGAGGTGTAATTACTATTGGTACCTTAGCTTTCCTTAGTAACTCAGGAGAACTAGATATATTGTTTAACCCATCAGCATCTATAACTATAGGAACAGGACTCTCCTGGATGATAGATTCTAGGAAGGATATGTCAACCCTACCTAATCCAGGTCCTATAACCATTCCCGTAAGAGATGACAGAAGAGACCTCCAGTCTTCTCTAGGATAGAAGGTTACCTCAGGTTCTATCGAATGAAGAAAGGGATACATCTTATCTGTAACAAGAAGAGTTGTTAACCCTACGCCACTAGATAGAGCTCCCATTGTAGCCAGGATACTAGCCCCAGGATAATTGTAAGAACCTGCGATAATACCTACCCTACCATAATTTCCCTTATGTGTATCAGGTTTTCTAGGTGGAAGTATTCCTTTTACCATCATATCATCTATAAGATATAGATTGGTATCTACAAAATCCTCTAGAGGAAAACCCAGATTTATAACCTCAATATTTCCTGCATACTCTGCTCCAGGGTAGATAAATAGCCCTAACTTGGCTAAACCTAATGTAAAGGTGTATCTAGCCATTACACAACAGGATGACACCTTACCTGTTGAGGCATCTAATCCAGACGGGACATCTATAGAGAAGATAGGAATACCACTTTTATTCATAAGTTCTACAGCTTTTCTATATGGCTCTTCTATCTCTCCTCTAAATCCTGTACCAAAGAGTCCATCAATGATAAAATCTCCTTTTATTTCCTCCTTGGGGAGATCCATAATACACTCCGGTTCAAAACTCTTAAGCCTCTCAATTTGAACCTGAGTTAGAGGAGAAATTGCCTCCTTTTCATCCTTTACTATAAATACCTTTACTATAGCCCCGGTCAACACAAGATGTCTGGCAATAGCTATAGCATCTCCTCCATTTTTACCCTTTCCAGAGAAAATCAGAAATACCTTACCTTTTACATCCTTTACCATCTTAATTATCCTGTCTGTAACCCTGGTAGCAACGACCTCCATAAGTAGTTCTTCATTAGCCTTATATCTTTCCATTATCTTATTTTCAGCTTCCCGCATAAGAGAGCTATCTACCAGTAACATATTAGCCTCTCACACTAAACATTGCCTTCAATAATCTTGCCATCATAGGAACCTTTATCGACGTTAAGAGTTTATACATTACCCTCCAGGGATGGTCTATATGTCCAGTAGAAAGGATTATAGATTTTGCCTCAGGATTGTCTAGGACCCTTAGGAATTCTGACCTTTCTTGATTAGAGAGGTTCAAAAATAGCCTTCTCAGCCTTAATCCTAGAGTAATCTCTTTACCTATAGTTCTTCCCCACTCTCTATGATATCTAGAAAGTATAGACTCAGAGAAATTATTACCTTTTAAGGCTTCTACTGCTATCTTACTGCATATCTTTGCTGCCATAAGTCCAAGATATATCCCGCCACCAGAAAGAGGCTTAAGTTGAAAGGCAGCATCACCTATAAGCATCACATTATCAGTATAGCTTTTACTTATAAGACCTATAGGTATCAATCCTGCCATAATCTTCCTTATATTATCCTCTTTGAAATCTTTGAGAATGCTCCATTTTGAACATAATTTCAAGAAATATTCCCTCGGATTTTCTCTTTTATTTATCCCTAGCCCAATACGGACTGTATCTTTATCTACTGGAATAATCCAAGAGAACCATCCAGGAGAGATATCATCGTCGATCAGAACATCAACCTGATTCAGGCTTCCAGACGAAAATTCAGCCTCCACCTGAAAGGTATATATAAGTTCTGAAGGTAGCGGTAGACCCATCCATTTGGCTACACTTGAATAGGCACCATCAGCTCCTATGACTAGATTAGCCCTAACCCTTTCCTCTCTCCCATCCTTTAAGAAAATGACATCTACTAGACCATCCTTCCTCTGAATTCCAGTCGCCCTGGCGTTTAACAGGATCTCAGCCCCATTCCCTTCTGCCTGGTGAGCTATCCTTTTGTCAAAAAGAACCCTGTCTATTACAACTGCATAGACATTACTCCCCAAGAAAGAGAGCCTTGTACCATCATAGCCATATATATTAGCCCCATTTATACTATTCAGAATTACATCCTCTTCTACCTCTGCCAGAGAGATTACATCCTTGGATACAAGTCCAGCACAATGTGAAGGTTCTCCTATCTCAGGATGTTCCTCTAGAATAAGGACTTTATAACCTTCTTTGGATATATCTCTGGCTACTCTAGAACCGGCAGGACCTCCACCTATTACTACTACATCATAATCCATCTTATTCTCCTCGTTACCATCTCTACATCCTTTTCCTATAATAGGAGACTAGAAATGTTCTGTCAAGTATTTAACCTGATATGCTATAATTATTTATAGATTAATAGGATAGAATAAAGAGGCGTATAGGATTGAAGATTCTTGTAGTAAGTGACCATGAAGAGCCTGCCCTTCATGAATTTTTTGACGAAGAGAGATGGCGGGATATAGAATTTGTCATCTCGTGTGGAGACCTTCCTCCTGAATTTTTGTCATTCCTTGTAACTGTAATAAGAGGTCCCCTCTTCTATGTAAGAGGAAATCACGATGTAATATACTCACAGAGGCCTCCAGAAGGATGCACAAGTATAGAGGAAAGATTAATAAACTATAAAGGATTGAGGATCATAGGTTTTGGTGGTTCAATGTTCTATGGAGGGAATGACCTTCAGTATACTGAAAGGCAGATGCAGTGGAAAATTATAAAGACACTACCGAGCATCTGGAAGAACAATGGGGTAGATATTCTTGTTACCCATGCCCCTCCATCGATGTGTATAGGAGATTCTAAAGGTAAATGTAAATCCCATGTAGAATTAGGAGAGAAGTGTCCAGAAAATGAATTTGGAGTATGTAAAGAGCCAAAAGACCTTCCTCATAAGGGGTTTGAGTCTTTCAGAAGATTTGACCTAAAATATAAACCCAAGTTCCATCTCCATGGGCATACTCATCTAGGATATATAAATAGAAGAAAGGATAGGGTAAAAACCTTAGGTGATACTAAAGTAGTAGATTGCTATGGCTATTACATCCTAGAGGTCTAATATACTATGTCTTTTCTGACAAATATAATATAGGCAAGGATGATAAATCCTATAGAATATCCAGCGAGGATGAGAGACGACCTATTAAGGTCTGCCCAGGGGATAGGGTTATTCCATGCCTTACTCCATATGTCCAGATAAGAGGTAAAGAGGTAAGGTTTTATCTTCTGGATATTAGATGCCAGATTAAGGAGTATAACAGTGGATAATGTCTTTAATAGTGTTTCACCTGTAGAGGCAGAATTAACCGACCAAAGAATAGCCAAGCTAGCAATAGCTAGCAAACAGACTGTACTATACAAATAAGCTACCAAAAAGTTCTCATTCCAGGAAAACGGAATAGGGATAGGGAGAGGAAGGAGAATATACATTCTCGACTTAACCCCAAAGAATATAGCACCTAAGGCAAAATTGGCTGCCCCAGTAAAGAGAACAAGCAGGATCGTAATAATAAAGGTAACAACCACTTTATTTATGAATATCCTTTTCCTTCCTCCAACCCTCACTAGAAATGTCCGAATCGTTCCCTCAGCGAACTCTCTGGTGAATAGATTGGAGGTATTTAGGGTAACAAACAGGGGAAGTAAAAAAGGCATACCTATAGTGAGAGCAAAACCCATTATGAAATATGCATTTATAAGAGGTCGTAGGTCTATGGGAGCCCCACCCTGATCAGAAATCTGTAAATTAGCTCCTGACTTTGCCACAATAATTAGAATGACCGCCAGAAGCACAGAACCCAGAAATGTATAATACACCTGTCTTTGCTTAAACAGTTTGTAGATTTCTATAAGTAACACCTTCTCCTCCAGTTACATTAATAAAGAACTCTTCTAACGTAGATCGAACAGGCATAAGGGCAAATACATCAATCCCTTTTTCTACCATCTCCTTATTGAGATTAGCTACATTCTCCTTATTTATATGTACCAGAAATCTATCACCATCCTCGGTAAAACTCTTCACCAAATTACTGTTATTTAATACCTCAATTACTAGATTCTTTGGTTTAGCTATAACTATTACTCGATCTTCAAAGGTCAATAATTCACTCACTAGTCCTTCTGCAATAAGCTTGCCTTTATGTATGATACCCACCCTATTAGCTAATTCTTGAACCTCAGAAAGAAGATGACTAGAAAGAAATATAGTAATCCCGTTCTTATTAAGTTCCTTTATGATGCTCTTTAGCTCATATATACCCTGTGGGTCTAAGCCATTCGTAGGTTCATCAAGGATAAGGAGTTCAGGAGAGTTTAGTATCGCAAGGGCAAAAGCCAACCTCTGTCTCATTCCCTGTGAATATTCAGATAACTTTTGCTTTACTCCAAGTAAGCCTATCTTCTCCAATATGGAATCTATGTGCTTTTTATCCCTTATCCCTATCAGTCTAGCATAAAGCAATAGATTCTCTTCTCCTGTAAGATAAGGATAAAATGCAGGGTATTCAGTAACAACCCCTATCTTAGGCAAAATCTTGATGAGTTCTCCAGGAATTCTCTTACCTAAAATCTCTACATATCCTTTATTAGGATAGAGGAGACCAAGAAGCATCTTTATAGTAGTACTCTTCCCTGCCCCATTCTGACCTAAAAACCCGTATATATCCCCTCTAAATACAGTAAAAGAGAGATCACTAACAGCTATTTTATTCTTAAAACTTTTAGTAAGCCCAAATGCCTGTATTATAGGATCACCAGTTCCAGACATCTTCAAGTAGATTTACAGTAACAGATTCTACTCCTTCTAAATTTTCTACTGTCTCTTTTACCTGAGACAAAAGATAATCCCTTAAAGGACAACCGGGAATGGTAAGGATCATATCTATATTGACCTGACCATTTTCAATCTTTACATCTCTTATCAGTCCCAGGTCAACAACATTTATCCCGAGCTCTGGGTCATAAACTTCTCTAAGCGATTCTAAAATCGACTCCTTTGTAACCATAATGTTAATTTGTTCCTCCTAATTAATAACTCCTTTAAAGTATATATTTATACCCTTTACTTGTCAAGTAGAATTTTATAAAATCTTAATATTATGAGTATAAGATTTATAGCTATAGATATAGATGGAACATTAATTACTCCGGATAAAAGAATAACCAACCCTGTGAGGGAGGCTCTAGAATATGCTGAAAAGAAAGGAGTGATGGTTTCTTTAATTACAGGTAGACTCTACCCAACCTGTAAGAGGTACTCTTTAGAGTTAGGTATCTCTGGACCCTGCATAATCTATCAAGGAGCTATGATAATAGACCCAAGGACAGATAGGGTCCTACAGGAGATAAGAGTCCCTAAAAGGGTAGCATTAGAAATAATAAAGTACTCTAGGGAAAATAGCCTCTCTTTAAACGTCTATATGGATCAGTATACATTCTATACAGAGAAACCAAACGAGTATTCTATACTAGATGCCCAACTTAATGAGGTGGAAATTCAAATAGTAGAGGATATAGAACGGATTGTAACGAATGACCCATTAAAGCTTATGTTTGTAGGTGAACCTAATACTATTTCATCTCTAGAGACATTCTTTACATCTAAAGACGATTCTTACTCAGCAACTACATCTCTTCCTCAGTTTCTAGAGATTGTTGGCAAAAAGGCAACAAAAAAAGATGCCTTAGAATGGCTATCTAAAAGACTTAAGATAGAACAGGAAGAGATTATGGCTATAGGTGATAGTCATAATGATATATCAATGATTGAATGGGCTGGTATAGGAGTAGCGATGGGAAATGCTGATGAAAAAGTAAAGAAAGTAGCAGACTTTATTACATTGAGTAATACAGAGGATGGGGTTGCATATGCTATAAAAAAATTTATATAGCATCCTTTCCTTAACACTTACTTGACTTAGGTTTAATTTATAGTTAAAATATCCTAGTAATCTTTCTCATAATAGGAGGTTTTATATGGCTTTGGTAAATATCAAAATAAATGGACAACCATTACAAGTTGAAGAAGGGAAAACAGTCCTTGAGGCTGCAACAGAGGCTGGTATAGATATACCTGTATTATGTCATCATCCAAAGCTCCCCCCCATAGGGGCCTGTCGAATGTGTGTTGTAGAGACAAGACCTGGTGTACTTCAGACTGCTTGTACCCTTCCAGTTTCAGAAGGTCTAGATGTCCAAACAGAATCACCTACTGTAGTAAAGGCAAGAAGGTTCGTTTTAAATCTTCTCTTCTCCGAACGAAACCATTACTGTATGTATTGTGAGGTAAGTGGGGACTGCGAACTCCAGTCATTAGGATATAGGTATGGCTTAGACCACTTTGATCTCCCTGCCTATACAACTCGTTTCCCTGTAGATACATCACACCCGTATATCCTTCTAGAGCACAATAGATGTATCCTGTGTAGGAGATGTGTAAGAGCATGCTCAGAACTTGCTGGACATAATGTATTGGGGATAAGCCAAAGAGGGATAAGTTCAATGCTTACTGCTGATATGAATGTACCATTAGGAGATTCTTCATGTGTCTCCTGTGGATTATGTGTTCAGGTATGCCCGACAGGAGCTTTAAGCGATAAGAAAGGGGCATATGTTGGAACAAACAAAGAGTGTGAGGCTGTAAAAAGTATATGTACCAACTGCAGTGTTGGATGTGGAATAGAGGTGTATAAAAAGGATAATCATCTAGTAAGGATATGGGGAGACTGGGAAGCACCTATAAATAATGGAGTGCTATGTAAACTGGGGAGATATGAACCTGTATTTGAAGATAAGGAAAGGGTTACTAAGCCTATGATAAAAAGGAATGGAAGCCTTGAAGAAGCAGGATGGAAAGAGGTAATAGATATAGTCAGGGAGATGTTGAGTAAGAATGGTGTAGTGGGATTTGCTTCTTCATCACTATCAAATGAGGTTCTACTCCTATTCAGCAGACTCTTAAATAACAATGTAACGATTATGGAGGATATCAGTAATCCGTTTGATAATTCAGGAAAATTATCTGATATTCTGGGCTCTGATAAGATATTACTTGTTGGAATAGACCTTGATAAGAATTTTGGAGTGGTAGGGTCTTTTGTAAAACGGGCAGTATTTAATGGAAGTGAGCTGATCCTTGTAGATAGCGCTCTAAATAGTTTTACCAGGTATGCCAGGTTACACTATGAAACTAAAGATATAGATAAAGCGGTAGGGAATGCACTAATGGGAAGTAACCCTGTAGTAATTTATGGCCAGCTAGACTCAAAACTAACTGAAAGTCTTGCTCGTATCAAAGGAAAGGCAAGATTCATATGGCTTGCGCCTTCTGCAAATTCTCTAGGAGCTAGAAGGCTTGGTCTAAATGGTAAATTCGAACCTAGAGAAGTAGGATATATATTGGCTCCATATATAGAAAGACTTCCCGAAGGATTAAGTAAGATTATTGTACAGACCAGTTATTATTCTGAAGAGATTGAAAAAGCTGATATAGTTTTACCCTCTGCTATATGGCTAGAAGAAGATGGTACATTTATCAATCTAGAAGGTAAAGAACAGAAACGAGCTAAAGTATTAAATCCCCCTGATAGTGTAAAAGCAAATAGAGAAATAATCAGTATGCTTCTAGGGGAATAAGGAGGAGACGATGAAAAAGATAACTGTTGCCACTGACTGGCTTGATGGATGTTCAGGATGTCATATGTCATTTCTAGATATGGATGAGAAACTGGTAGAACTTATAAAACTTGGAGTAGAACTAACCGCCACCCCTATCACTGACCTAAAGGAGCCACCTGAGGAAGGGGTAGACATTGGTATCCTGGAGGGAGCAATAAGCACAAATCATCATATAGAGGTTGCCAAGAAGATGAGAGAGAGATGCAAGATTCTAATTGCTATAGGAGACTGTGCCGTCTTTGGTGGTATCGTAACAATGAGAAATTACTTCTCTGTTGAAAATCTCCTAAAACGTGGATATATAGAGACAGAAAGCACAGTAGACGGTAAAATTCCAACCTCTCCAGAGATAGGTAAACATATACGTCTAGCAAAGGCTGTAAATGGAATAGTAAGGGTAGACTACTATATCCCAGGATGTCCGCCTCGTGCTGAAGCAATATACTACACGCTCAAAGAGCTTGTAGAAGGACGTAAACCTGTACTAACTGGAGAATTATTAAGATATGACTAAGGAGGAAATAATGAGTCAAAAGATTACTATCCAACCTGTAACTAGGATTGAAGGACATGCTAAGGTTACTATATACTTAGATGATAATGGTAAGGTAGATAGAGCATATTTCCACGTAGACCAATTTAGAGGTTTTGAAAAATTCTGTGAGGGAAGAGAATTCTATGAAATGCCTGTTATAACCCCACGTATATGTGGGATATGTCCTGTAAGTCATCATCTAGCAGCTGCAAAAGCCTGCGATGTAATAATAAATACTCAAATTCCTAGGACTGCCAAACTTTTGAGAGAGTTACTCCATATGGGGCAAGTTATACAATCTCATTCTATGCACTTCTTTGAGCTAGCAGGACCAGACCTGCTCCTAGGGTGGGATGCAGATCCAAAGGTAAGGAATGTAGTGGGGCTTATAGAGACGAATCCTGATATAGCAATAAAAGCAGTAAACCTGAGAAAGTTTGGACAGGAGATTATAGCACATCTAGGAGGAAGAAGGATCCATCCAGATTATGCAGTGCCTGGTGGAGTAAACAATGTACTATCAGTACAAAAGAGAGATGAACTTCTTAAAGACATAGATAATATGATTTCTTATATTCAAGAAGGGATAAGCATAGCAAAAGGCTGGATTGAAAAGAATATAAATATGGTGAACGAATTTGGGGTATTTCCATCTGGATATATGGGATTAGTAACGGACGAGGGAGGACTTGAACTTTATGACGGTAAGGTAAAGCTCATAGATAAAGATGGAAAACTCCTAGAATTATTTGACGGGTCTAAATATTTAGAGTATATTGGAGAAAGAGTAGAAGACTGGTCCTATCTAAAGTTTCCATTCTATAAGAAATTGGGATGGCCGGACGGTGTATATAGAGTTGGTCCTCTAGGTAGATTAAATGTGGCTGAGAAGATAGATACCCCATTGGCTCAAGAAGAGTTTAAAAATTTCAAAGGGATAAATAGTGGCAAACCAGTAGAAGGTTCTCTCTACTATCACTATGCAAGATTGATAGAAACGCTCTTTGCTTTAGAGAGGGCAAAGGAACTCCTTTTAGACCCAGATATTCTATCTGAAGACATCTTAGCAACATCTAAAGAGATACTTCCAGAAGGGATTGGAGTTATAGAAGCACCAAGAGGTACCTTATTCCATCATTACTGGGTAGATGAAAAAGGAAAAATCACTAAAGTTAACCTTATAGTAGCTACTGGACATAACAATTGGGCTATGAGTAAAGGGGTAGAAGAGGTAGCAAAGAAATATGTGGATGGAAAGAAGCTTACCGAGGGTATGCTGAATAGAGTAGAGGGGGTAATAAGATGCTATGACCCCTGCCTATCTTGCTCTACCCACGCAATAGGTCAGATGCCAATGATAATAGACCTGATAAGTTCCGATGGAGAGGTGATCGACAGTATCAAAAGAGAATGATATCCTAATTATAGGATATGGGAATCAGACAAGACAGGACGATAGCATAGGTCCTTATGTAGCAGAAGTCCTAGAGAAAAGATTCCCTGACCTAGATATAGAGATTACCCAGGAAATTGGTCCCGAATTCTGTGAAGAGCTTGCCAGCTATGGCCTTGTTATCTTTATAGATGCCGGGATAGAACAAGAGGAAGACCTTGTGATAAGGGAGTTATCTTCTAATTTTAGAAATACTCCCTTTTCTCATCACGTACATCCAGAAACGTTATTAGCTATTACAGAAAAGTTATATAATAGATGCCCCAAGGCTTATCTTATATCTATCAAAGGATACAATTTCGATTTTGGCTTTGATATATCTAATAAGGCAAAGATAAATGCAGAAAAGGCTATAAAAGAAGTAGAAAGAATATGCATGAACTGGCAGTTACAGAAGAGATAATAAAGATTGCTATCGATTCATGTAAAGGAAAAAGGATTTCAAAAATAAATATAGTAATAGGAGAGTTATCGAGCTTTGTAGATGATTCTGTGCAGTTTTACTTTGATATATTAAGTAGGTCAACTCTAGCTGAAGGGGCAACTCTTGATTTTAGAAGAGTTCCCGCTAAACTTAGGTGTTACAACTGCAACAAGGAGTTTCATCCAGATTCCACAATGGTCTGCCCTTTCTGTAATAGTCTAGGAGGAAGGATTATTGAAGGGGAAGAATTTTATATAGAAAGCATAGAGGTGAAAGATGAAGATTGAAGTAGTAAAGAATATATTAGACGCTAATGACCAAGTAGCATATATAAATAGAGAGACCTTTGACCATTTAGGTGTTATAGCGATAAATATTATGGCTGCTCCGGGGGCAGGCAAAACAAGCGTTATCCTTAAAACAGCAGAGCTTCTAGACCTTCCAATAGCAGTTATAGAAGGAGATGTAGCATCTACTATAGATAGTGAAAAGGTTGCAAGTAAGGGGATCTCTGTAGTCCAGATCAACACTGGTGGAGAATGTCATTTAGATGCTCCAATGCTAAAAGAGGCACTGAAAAGGATAAACTTAAATGGAATAAGGCTTCTCTTTATAGAGAATGTGGGAAATCTAATATGCCCGGCAGGTTTTGAACTAGGGGAGCACATAAAGGTTGCCGTTTCAAGTATTCCAGAAGGGGATGATAAACCGTATAAATATCCAGGGCTCTTTTCTAAGGTCTCAGCAGTAGTCCTAAACAAGATAGATATCTTGCCGTATATAGACTTTAATATGGGATATTTTGAAAATGGGGTAAGGGCGTTAAACCCTAATGTCAAGATATTCCCAGTATCATGTAAGACAGGAGAAGGTTTATCAGAGTGGGTAGAATGGTTAAAAGGTGAAGCAATTAACAGGTAGACATATAAGTGTATATGGAATAGTTCAGGGGGTGGGATTCCGTCCTTTCATCTATAAGCTTGCAAAAGATTATAACCTTAATGGGTGGGTACTAAATACATCTAGTTCTGTAGAGATAGAGATAGAGGGAGAATTAAAAGATGTGGAAAGGTTTATCTTGGATATAAAAAAGAAGGCTCCCCCTCTATCCAGGATAGAAGGAATAAAAGTAGTAGATATTAAACCTAATAATTATAGAGAATTTGTAATAAAAGAGAGCAGAGAAAACCTAGGATACCAGCTCATCTCTCCAGATATAGCAACCTGTAATGAGTGTCTAAAAGAGCTCTTTGACCCTAATGATAGAAGATACCTATATCCATTTATAAACTGTACAAATTGTGGACCAAGGTTTACTATTATAAAAGATATTCCCTATGACCGCCAAAATACCACTATGGCTAAATTCAAGATGTGCAAGGATTGTGAAGAAGAATACAATAATCCAATGGATAGAAGATTCCATGCACAACCTAATGCCTGTCCAGTATGTGGTCCAAAGGTCTGGCTAGAAGGGAGAGAAACAGAAGACCCCATAAAAGAGGTGGTCAGACTCCTAAAGGATGGAAAGATTATTGCCATAAAGGGTTTAGGAGGTTTTCATCTTGCTTGTGATGCAACAAATGACGATGCGGTAAGAAGACTAAGAGAGAGAAAACACAGACCGAGTAAGCCATTTGCTGTAATGATGAGAGATATAGAGACAGTAAGACTATACTGTGACCTAAAAGAGGAAGAAGAGAATCTTATGGTATCTCCTCAGTGCCCTATAGTCTTGTTGAGATTAAGAGATAAAAGAGATATCTCTAATCTTGTCGCCCCAAATAATAACTATCTAGGAGTGATGTTACCATACACTCCATTGCAGCATATAATCCTAAGAGAGTTCCCGAAACCCTTAATAATGACAAGTGGAAATCTCAGTGAAGAACCTATCTGTCAGGATAATGAGGAGGCATTAGAAAGGTTAAAAGATATAGCAGACTACTTTCTATTGAATAATAGAGATATATATTCTAGATATGATGATAGTGTGGCTTCTGTAGTGGGTGGTAATATCCAGATTATAAGGCGAGCAAGAGGATATGCCCCTTCTCCCATAAGACTACCATTTAATATAGAAACCACTCTTGGCTGTGGAGGAGAACTAAAGAATACATTCTGCCTTACAAGAGAAAATTATGCATTTATAAGCCAGCATATAGGAGACCTAGAAAACCTGGAAACGTTGAAACATTTTACCAGCACTATAGAATTATACAAGAGACTCTTTAGAATCGAACCCAAGGTTATAGCCTGTGATATGCACCCTGATTATCTCTCTAGTAAATATGCTCAAGGGTTCTCTGGGAAAATACCAATAATACCTGTTCAACATCATTATGCCCATATTGCAAGTTGTATGGCAGAGAATAGCCTATCAGAGCCAGTTATAGGGGTAGCTATGGATGGTTCAGGGTATGGGCTAGATGGAAATCTATGGGGCGGAGAGATCCTGTTAGCAGACTACGATAATTTTTCTAGACTTGCCCATCTTGAATATCTCCCTATGCCAGGGGGAGAGTTAGCGATAAAAAAACCCTATAGGTTAGCTATTGGATATCTATATAGACTCTTTAGAGATATCCCAAGGATTGCATCCTTCTCAAATATATCGAAAGAAGAAGTAGAAACAATAAAAGCTCAAATAGATAATTCTATAAATACTCCTCTTACATCTTCTCTGGGAAGACTCTTCGATGCTGTCTCAAGTATACTTAATATATGTAAAGAGGTGGACTATGAGGGGCAAGCTGCTATAGAATTAGAGATGATTGGAGAGGGTATTTCTACAGAAGAATATTATAATTGGGGTATAGAAAAATTAAATGGTGAATTCATTATAAAAGTAAAGCCCATATTAGAAGAGATTATAAATGATATAGATAGGATCTCAAAGGAAAAAATCTCCGCTAAGTTTCACAATACAATAGCCCTCATAATATTAGCACTAGTAAAAAACATAAGGGAAGAGACCAAGATAAATACCGTAGTACTTAGTGGGGGATGTTTTCAAAATAGAACTCTATTGATAAAGACTATTAAGAATCTGGAAAGAGAAAGGTTTAAGGTATTTATTCACAGGCAAGTTCCCTGCAACGATGGTGGTATCTCTCTAGGGCAAGCTGTAATAGGAGGAATAAAAAATAAGAGAGGGTAGGCATTACCCTCTCTTATAAAGTGAAGCGAACTCTACCATCTAGGCCACCAAAATCTATAGTTAAAGCCTTTACCCCAGAATTCTGGTCCAAAGGCTCTACGAGAAAGCTTCGACAACTGCTCAGGAGTAAGTATAGCCTTCAATTTATCCCAGTATTCCTTGTAAAGGTCAGATAGCTGTTTTGCCAGGTCATTAATCTCCTTCTTCTTATCATTAATGAGAGACTGATCAGCATTCTTATCCAGCATTAATTGCTCTAGAGAGAAAACCGCATCCTGAACCTTCTTACGTGCCTCCTGTATCTTGTTGTAGTATTCTTCTCGGAGAGCTTTAATCTTACCTATCTGCTCATCTGTAAGGTTCAAAAGCTTTACTATATTTATACTAGAATACAATGGCTGAGGACCACCAGAAAAAGGCCTAGAAAAAGCTGTCCCTATCATACTCAAGACAAAGACAGCTGTTAAAGCCAATATTACATATCTCTTCAATTCAAATTCACCTCCTTTCATTTTTATTTTCTATACATAAAGACGTCTATCTTCAAGTTTTTATTCCATAAGAGATTAAAAGATGATATTATAGTGCAAATACGGTAGAAGCCAGAACATAACTGTAAAGGAGGCAATATAGAGTGTCTATTCCCAAAAAGATATATAGTATAGCTGAAGAGATAGGATTAAAAGATGATGATTACTATCCCTATGGACATTATATAGGAAAGGTAAAATGGCAGGTTGTAGAGAGGCTAAAAGAGAATCCAAAGGCTAAACTGATTCTAGTAACGGCTATGACACCAACATCTAGTGGAGAAGGAAAAACTACTACCACGATAGGTCTAGGTGATGCCCTCCACAGACTAGGGAAAAAGGTTATAGTCTGTCTTAGGGAGCCATCATTAGGACCTATCTTTGGAATCAAGGGAGGAGCTGTTGGAGGAGGCAAGGCAAAATTATTTCCAGAATTAGATATAAACCTCCATTTCACAGGCGATATCCATGCAGTATCATCCAGTCATAACCTTCTGGCAGCTATGATAGATAACCATATATATCATGGGAACGAACTAAAAATAGACCCATCTCAGGTTTTATGGAAAAGGTGTATAGATATGAATGATAGACAACTAAGGTCTATTATAACCGGATTAGGGGGAAAGAGTAATGGAACCCCAAGAGAGGATGGATTTGAAATTACTGCGGCATCAGAGGTTATGGCTATACTCTCCCTAGCAAAGGACCTAAAGGACTTAAAAGAAAGACTGTCAAATATAATAATAGGTGTCAATGAGAAAGGACTCCCAGTGTTTAGTAAGGACTTAGGAGTCCACAATGCTATGGCGGTTCTATTAAAAGATGCCATTTCCCCCAATCTAGTGCAGACATTGGAGGGTACGCCTACATTTGTACATAGCGGTCCATTTGCCAACATTGCCCACGGATGCAGTTCTATTATTGCTACCACTATTGCAAGTTCTATTGCGGATTATGTAGTTACAGAGGCGGGTTTCGGCTCAGATCTAGGAGGAGAGAAATTTTTTGATATCAAATGTAGAGTAGGAGGCTTTTATCCTAATGTAGCAGTGTTAGTTGCTTCTGTAAGGGCAATCAAGCTACATGGGGGAATAAAAGACATAGATAAAGAAGATGTAAAGATATTAGAGGATGGGCTTAGGAATGTATTCCATCACATCCATATATTAAAGGATATATTTAAGATCCCGGTAGTGGTAGCAATAAATAGATTCCCTACCGATACCGAAAAGGAATTAGATTTTATAAAAAAAAGAATAGGGGAGATTGGGATAAGGGTAGCGGTCTCTGATGTTTATGAAAGAGGTGCTGAAGGAGGTATCCACCTGGCAAAAGAGGTGATAGACGCCATCTCAGTAGACAAAAACTCCTTCTCTTATCTATACTCCCTTGATGAATCTTACGAGGAGAAGATTAATAGGATTGCCAGGGAGGTGTATGGAGCAAAGGCTGTTAATCTTACCGAGGAGGCAAAACAAGGACTAAATAGGATTCATAAGTGGGGGTTTGAAGGACTCCCTATATGTATGGCAAAGACTCAATATTCTCTCTCTGATAATCCCAAACTCCTTGGGAAACCAGACAACTTTTCTATCTCCATCCAGAAGGTAAAACTGGCATTAGGAGCTGGATTTCTAGTGGCTTATACAGGTAATATAATAACTATGCCTGGACTACCAAGGGTTCCATTAGCCACAAAGGTAGAGATAGACGATGTAGGAAATGTAACCGGTATTATCTAGTATCTTCCATACCTCTTTACAAGTTCAATCACATAATTGTACTGTTCAAAACTTACATTCTTAGGTATAGAGTGGTCACTATGGTAGATATATCCCCCACCTTTTTTGGCTATCTCAAATTTCTTACTTATTTCCTCTTCTATCGCTATAGGGTCTGTCATCTTTCTAACATCTATTCCCCCCATAAAGGCAATCTTGTCTCCAAATTTAGGTTTGAGTTCTAAAAGGTCCATTCCCGCCTTTACCTCTAGGGGTTGGAGGCAGTCAAATCCTGCTTCTATCAGATATGGGATAAGCTCCTTTACATTCCCACAAGAATGTAGTATTACAGGCATATTATTTTTATGGAAGAATTCGCATATCATAGTATCGGTCTCTAATAGTACCTGCTGATAGGTCTTAGGAGAGAAAAGAAGACCATTTCTATATCCCATATCATTGTAAAGAAAAGCACCATCAAAATTAAACCCATTATCCATCATAATTCGAGCCATTTCAATAAGTAATAAGGCATGGGTTCTAAACATATCCTTAGCCCAATCAGGGTCTTCTACCAGTACCATCAGAAGCTCTTCTGTTTTTAAGTAACTCTGGAAGAGGTCATATCCCATAGCAGCATTATAGGTAATAAATTTGCCATCCTCATACGCCCTGGTAAAATCATTGAGAGAACTAACCCAATCCACCCTTGTTATATCAGGCTGAAGTCTATCTTTAATCTTATACCAATCCTGTTTAGACTTTATAGGCCAGTCAATTATCTCTGGGGTAGTAGAATAATCTCTAAAGTTCTTTCTTATACCTCCATAGGGAGTAGTCTCAGTAATATAGACTTCGTTTCTCTCCAATACCCTTATAGGAAACCTAGGAGAAAGGTCTGCCCCAAATCCTACCATCTCAAAATCAAAATATTCACTTACAGAGATCTCTTCAGGAAGCCCTTCTTTATGCCATCTACTTATAGTAGCTGTCCATATACTATCCTGGACAGGAACTCTATCTGGTTCTTTATGAGCTAAAACCATCTTTATCCTTTCTCTACTTGTCATAACACCCTCCTATAGATACTCTTTTGGATCAACCGGGTCGCCATTTATTCTGACCTCATAGTGCAGATGAGGCCCAGTAACATTTCCAGTAGCCCCTGAATATCCAATAATCTGGCCCTTCTCTACCTTTTCTCCCACCCTTACAATCGCCCTGGCAAGATGAGCATACCAGGTACTAAAACCATACCTATGATCTAATATTATTACAAGGCCATAACCATATTTCCATCCTACATAGGAAACATAGCCACTGGCAGTAGCACTGATAGGGGTTCCAATCCTTAAAGGTATATCTACTCCCGTATGGAACTCCCTACCTCGCCAACCAAACCCAGAAGAGACCCTTCCAATAGCAGGCATTCCATGGGGGATAGAAATTTTCTCCTCATAAGCATTCTCTAACTGAACCTTTAGAGAGTTCAATTCATTCTCACGAAAGTTAATATTCTGTTCTATCTCGCTAAGCCTAGCATCGATAGAATCAGAAGGTAAATCATACCCTCTTGATGCAAGCGCATAGGTTCTATTCGTATAGGCTATCTTCTTTCCAAGACTCTTCTCGGTTAGTATCCTGACCTCTTCACTCAGGGATTCCACCCTACTTAATCTCTTACTTAGGTCTTCCGTCTTTAGAGTTAATCTATCTATAGCGAGCTTTTGTTTTCTATTTATAGTTTCCAAATTCTTTAGCTCTGAGATCTGTTTATGGGCTACAGTAAGCTTATAGCTAATCCTTTCAATATGTAACCTAGACTTATAGAGATAAAAAGATAATACAACTATCACCGCTACAAGACTAGCTATAAGGACCTTTACATATTCCCATTTCTCTTTATCCACGGACCACCTCCTACGTATCTTTTATAGTATAGCCATCCTTTAAAGCAATCTCTACAGCCTTCTTCTCCTCTTCAGTAAGAGAGGTCTTATCCTTATCATACGGTTTTAGATAAAGATAGGACTGTTCTCTAGTATGGATAGAAGTAAGTATAATCCCTTTTTCTCCAGCCATAAAAGCAAGGGAGAAGCTAAGTTTACCAGAGACATCCTGAAAGGCATCATATCTAATCCCTCCTATAGAGAGGGTAGACAAAATCAGTTCACTCTTTTGCCTTTCCTCTAACCTCTTCATATTATTCCTGAGGACTAATATCATAATGAATAGAGTTACAATCAATAAAGATAGTATACCCAATATTATCAGGGTTAAAATATCAGGCATCTTTTATCTCCTCCAATATCACTAAACCCGGCCTAATAAAATATCCTGGACCTTCATTCCTAAAGGTAAGGTATCTACCACCTTTTTTTAGAAATGACATTGCAAGCCTCCGTGCAAGGTTCTCTCCCCCTAAACCTCTGGTAATTGCAATATCAAATCGCTCTCTATAGTTATCATCAATGGCTAAACTACAGGCATCACCATATATTACCTCTACATTATCCAGTTTAAGTCTTGATTTCACAAGATTTAAAAATGCAGTTCGTTTATAAGAACTGTCGAGGAGGAAAAATCTTGCCTCATCTTTTACAATCGCTAATGGAATACCGGGAAAACCAGCTCCGCTACCTATATCTATTACATACTTATCCATCCAATCCTCTATCACTATAAGGGGGGCTAAGGATTCCTCAATAAGCTTTATAAAATCCTCCTTTCCCTTTGCCCCTGAGAGATTAAACACCCTACGTGCTTTCATAAGCTCTTCTAAATATCCCTCAAATTTTGGATTCTTCTCTCTTATAGAGCTCCAAATATACAAGTAACACATCTATATCTGCCGGGCTCACCCCTTGGAGTCGGCTCGCCTGCCCTAGAGTTCTGGGTCTAACCTGAGAGAGTCTATCTCTAGCCTCTAAAGAGAGCCCTTTTATACTTCTATAATCTATCCCATCTGGAAGAATCTTGGTGTCTAACTGACTAAACCTGGACATCCTTTCTTCTTCTCTCTTTATATAACCTTCGTATTTTACCTTTGCTTCTAATCTATCAATGAGCTCAGATGAGAGCATAGATTGCATACCAAGAACACTTATAAGGTCAGAATAAGTTACCTCCGGACGTTTAAGATAGTTATAAGCCGATGTCTTTAGCTCAGTAATGTAAGTTCTTTTTAATCTTCTTATCTCCTCTTCTATAAGTTCTTTCCTCTCAAGCATCTCCTTATAGAGGGTTCCATCAATTAAGCCTAATTTAAACCCCTTTTCCATAAGTCTTTCATCTGCATTATCCTGCATTAACGTCAATCTGTACTCAGCCCTAGAGGTAAGAATTCTATATGGTTCAACTATTCCCTTAGTTATCAGGTCATCTATTAATACCCCAATATATGCTTCATTTCTCGTAAGATAAAAAGGAGGCCTCCCCTGAATATACAGGGCTGCGTTTATACCTGCTATAATCCCTTGGGCACCTGCTTCTTCATACCCAGATGTCCCATTTATCTGTCCTGCCAGGAAGAGTCCTGAAATTATCCTGGTTTCCAGGGTCTCTTTAAGTTGATCTGGATAAACCATATCGTATTCAATTGCATATCCAGGTCTCATTATCTCCACTTCCTCCAACCCGGGGATACTATGTAACAATTCTATCTGGACCTCTTCTGGAAGACTTGTATACATCCCCTGTACATACATCTCATTGGTATGGAGACCCTCTGGTTCAATAAAGACCTGATGCCTTTCTCTATGAGGAAAATGGACTACCTTTGTCTCAAAGGACGGACAATATCTAGTTCCCGTACCAGTAATCTGTCCTGCATACATAGGGGCTCTATCAAGGTTTCTTATAACAATCTCTCTAGTTATCTCTGTAGTAAAAGTAAGCCAACAGGAAAGTTGTCTTCTACCGGCAACCTCTGCTAGATCTGTCCGATAAGAAAATCTCAAGGGGGTCTTGCTGGGAGGTTGTTCTACCATCTTAGAATAGTCTACTGTTCTTCCATCAACCCTTGGCGGAGTTCCAGTTTTAAACCTACCAATTCTGAAACCTAATCTTCTAAGAGCTCCAGTTAGCTCCTCACTGGGAGGTTCTCCCATCCTCCCAGCAGGATAAGAAACCTCTGTTCCTATAAATACCTTTCCCCCTAAGAATGTTCCTGTTGTAATTACTACTGCCTGGGCATAAAATTCTTGATTGGTTTTAGTCCTAACTCCAACTATCTTACTTCCTTCTGTAAGTATATCGGTAACATAAGCCTGCCTTAGAGAAAGATTAGGGGTATTTTCTAACTTTTCCTTCATATATATATGATAAAACTTCTTCTCTACCTGAGCCCTATACGCCCTTACTGCTATCCCCTTTCCTGAGTTCAAGACCCTGATATGTATATAAGCCATATCAGTAGCCCTACCTATCTCTCCTCCAAGGGCATCTATCTCTCTTACAAGATGTCCTTTCCCTGGACCACCCATAGCTGGATTGCAAGGCATCCAGCCAATAGTATCCAGATTACCAGTAAGGAGTAAGGTAGAACATCCAAGCCTACTAGCAGCAAGAGCTGCTTCTATTCCAGCATGACCAGCTCCAACTACTATAACATCATACTTATTCATTTTCCCACACAAAATCTAGAGAAGATCTCCTCTATTATATCTATAGAGACAGATTCCCCTGTGATTTCTCTTAAGATATTATAACTCTCCCAGATCTCTCCTGCCAATACGTCAAGTGGATAGTGATAGTTAAGTCCATCCAGGACGTTTCTGAGATTATTTAGAGCTCTCTTTATAATACCCTCATGTCTTGCATTAACAGGTATTATATCTGTAGGAGAAGGGATCTCCCCTACTATCTCTTTCAATTTCAATCTCAATCCCTCTATGCCATCCCTTGTTTTACAGGAAATCTCTATTACAGGACCAAATCGACTTACATCCTCTACAGGGATAACCTTCTGGATATCTATCTTATTAAGTATCACCATTCTCTTTTTATCACGGGTTACCCTCTCAATCTCATAATCATATGGAGTTAAAGGTTCGCTAGCATCTATTACCCATAGAACTATATCCGCCATATTTATAGCGCCTATAGTTCTTTCCACCCCTATACTCTCTACCAGGTCTCCAGTATCCCTTATTCCTGCAGTATCAACCAATGTCGCAAGAATTCCTCCGATTGACAGAGACTCACTGATAGTATCTCTTGTGGTGCCAGGGATAGGAGTCACAATTGCCCTCTCTTCCCCTAATAGAATATTCAGAAGACTGGATTTTCCAACATTAGGCCTTCCTACTATAGGACAATAGAGACCTTTTCTATGGAGTCTCGTAAAATAAGCATTATTTAAGATACTATCTAACCTTTCAACTATACTTGAAATCTTTGATTCAAGCTCTTGATATGAAATATCCACATCTTCAGGAAAGTCAATAAATGCCTCTATATGTGTTATTATATCCTTTAAATCATCTAATATGGACTTCAGCTCTTGACTTAATCTTCCCTCAAGTTGATTATATGACGACTTGAGTCCAGCTTCATTCCTAGCCTGTATGATATCTATAATAGCCTCTGCTCTAGAGAGGTCTAGTTTTCCGTTGAGAAATGCTCTCTTAGTGAATTCTCCAGGACCTGCAGGCTTTGCCCCTAATTCTATAAGAAATCTAATAATTAGCTCCTCCAGGATAGGACTCCCATGGACCTGAAATTCTACCGTATCCTCACCTGTATAACTATGAGGAGCCCGCATTATAAGGGCAATACACTCATCAAGTCTTTCTCCAGTATGGGGATCTATAATATAACCAAATACAGCCCTGTGAGAGGAGACCTTATCTATATCAACTCTACCTTTAAAGATAGAACGGGCTATATTAAGAGCTTCTGGACCACTTATTCTTATTACCCCTATTCCTGACTCCCCATAAGGAGTAGAAAGAGCTACAATAGTACTATCCATTCTTTTCTTTTAAAGCTACAATTACCCTCCTCTTAGGCTCCTTACCTTCACTATAGGTAATAACGTCAGGATTCTTTTCTAGGGCTTTATGTATCACTCTTCTCAAAGCAGCAGGCATAGGCTTAAAAACAAATCTTCTCCCAGTAGATTTTACCCTCGAAGCAGCTTTATTAGCCTGGAATACCAGTTTCCTCTCCTTTTCTTCTCTATAGCCATTTATGTCTAAAACTACCATCACCTCTTCATCTATACTTCTTCTTATATAAAGCCTTAACAAATGCTGCAAGGAATAGAGAATCACTCCCCTTCTTCCAATAAGAAAAGAGACATCTTCACCACTTAATTTTACCCAGTGGACATTATCCTTTAATTCTAAGTTTATATCGTATTTAAGTTTATATGGTCCCAAAAGCTGATTAACAAACATCTTAGAGAGACTTTCTATACTAGGCTTCTGTATTAACATAGATAGATACCTCCGTCCTTATTTCACTGTTCTCATCACATAAATCTGTTGAATTGTAGAGAGCACATTAAATACAAACCAATACAGAATAAAGGCTGAAGGGAAATTTCTGAACATTATGGTAAAAACTAAGGGTAATCCTATTCCCATAAATAATTGACTTGTTCTCTGAGAAGGGTCTTCACTGATTGGAGAAGAAAATAGGCTAGAGAGTACCATACTTATCCCATAAATTATAAGTAAAGGAAGGTCAGGTGCTGCAAGACTCTTTATCCAAAGGAAATTGGCATTGGCAAATTTACTAGAGTAGGCACTAATAGCACTATAAAGTATAGCTAGAATAGGAAACTGGATAAGTAATGGAAGACATCCACCCATCGGATTTATCTTATGCCTTTGGTACAATTCTATCATCTCTTTGTTTAGCTTTTCAGGGTCATCTTTATACTTCTCTCTTATCTTAGTTAACTCAGGTTGAATTCTCTGCTGTTCCTTAAGTGCCTTAAACTGTTGGTGAGTAAGGGGATATAATACCAACTTTACTAGGACAGTAAAAAGAATAAGAGCTACTCCGTAGTTTCCAGAAATATTATAAAAAAAGTCAAGTATACTCATAAGAAAATTATTTATATATGTCATAATTCATCCTCTCTTAAGATTTCAATCTTATAATAATGGATCATAACCGCCTGGATTATAAGGGTGACATCTAACAATACGTTTTAATCCTATCCAAATTCCTTTCCTTACCCCATACTTCTCGATAGCCTGATAGGTATAGTCGGAACAAGTAGGATAAAACCTGCAATTCTTACCAAGAAGCGGCGAAATAAACAACTTATAAAACCTTATTAACTTTAAAATCAAATCCTTAATCATCTACAAACTCAGAAAGAATCCTTTTAAAATCTTCCTTTATTTTCGGAAATTCTACAAAAAAAGCCTCTGGCTTTATCACAAAAAGCATATCATAATTATTCACTTTAAACAATTCAGACTCAAACACTCCTCTTACTCTTCTCTTTGTTCTGTTACGCATAACTGCATTTTTAAAACCTCTTGTGGTAATAAAACCAACCTTCCCCTCCCCTGATATTACATATAGATTCAAATAACCCAAATCAATTTTCTTCCCATTCCTAAGAATATTCCTTATTTCCCTAGACCTCGATAATCTTCTCTTTCTAGGAAGCATTAAACTGGAACGAGAGTATATCTACCTTTGGCTCTTCTTCTCTTTAAAGTCTTCCTTCCTCCAGGAGAGCTCATTCTGGCTAAAAAGCCATGAGTAGTCCTTCTAGGTTTTACATTTCTCTGGAAAGCTGTCTTCTTCATCTTTCAACCTCCTTCTATCCTTCGAATAGAAATAATATCATAACTGTGTTACTTTTGCAAGATTGCTTTTTATTAGAATTTCAGTTATAATAGTTAGAGTTAGAAATATTAAAATAAGAATGTAGGAGGTGGACAGGGTTGAAAAAGATTTTATTATTGAGCCTTTTAGGAGTATTTTTTGCTGCTAGTTTAATATGGGGTGCAGAACCAGAGGTAAGGACTATTATAATCGAACCACCACAGACGACAGATTTCCAGGCAGATGTCTGGACCAATAAAGGTGACAATGCCAGCTATGCAGTAGGAGAAAACCTAATTGTTTACTTCAAAGTAACTCAAGATGCTTACGTATACCTATGGGATATCAATGCTAATGGAGAGATAAGACTCTTCTTCCCTAATAGGTATCAGCAGAATAATTTTGTCAGAGCCAATATAGTATATTCTATACCTTCCCCACAGGATAGTTACACTCTGAAGATTGCACCACCGTATGGAAGAGAGGTCGTTCATATCTTAGCAAGTAAAAATCCTATCAACATCTTAGAAGATTATAGAAAAAATATGGACAAGGACCCATTACCTATCATCCCGGAAAATCCTGAGGATTTTACTAACAGGGTAAAAAAGAATATCGAGATTGTACCAACCCCTAATCAGTGGACGACAGATAATACCATATTCTATGTAGTACAAAGTAATGTGCCAGGGCAGACTCTTCCAGGGCCAAACCAAAATATAGGGGAGATATTAGTAACAAGTAATCCTAGTGGTGCCAGTATCTATATAGACGGAAGATTCCTAGGATATACCCCTTATAACGGGAATGTCCCTGTAGGAAGACATTCTATAACATTACAGCTTCCTGGATATCAAGCCTACCAGACAGATATAAATATAACCTCTAAAAAGACTGCCAAGATAGACGTAAAACTTAAACCCACCTCTCCAGAGGGAGCTATATATATAACCAGTACTCCATCAGGGGCTGATGTATTTATAAATGGAGATAAGAAAGGCAAGACACCTCTTAGAATTGAAAAACTAAAGCCAGGACGATACCAGATTACCCTAATCAAATCTGGATATGAAACCTTTGTACAATACTATGAGGTATTCGTCGGACAAACGATAAATGTAAATGCCCAACTGTATCCTATAAGATAAGCTAAAGCCATATTATATCCTTCGTATCTTCCTTGCATTTGGTAGAAATCCATCTATAATTAGACTCTATGGAGATTAGAGGAACTACAAAGGTAGCAATGGTAATAGGCCATCCTATTACCCATAGTCTTTCACCTGTTATGCATAACGCTGCATTTAAGGCTCTAAGGCTGGATAGTTGTTATATCGCCTTAGATGTTATTCCTGAAGGGCTGGGAGACTTTATTAAAGGTCTAAAGGCTACTAATGTTCTTGGAGTAAATATAACAATACCACACAAAGAGAATGCTATAGAATATCTAGATGAACTTTCTGAAGAAGCAACAGTCTTAAACACAGTGAATACGATAAAGGTCACCAATGGCCGACTTTTCGGATATAATACAGATATCGTTGGTTTTGAAAGATGCTTAGAAGGGATAGATGTATCAAAGAGTTCTGCTCTTATTATAGGAGCTGGTGGAGCAGGTAAAGCAGTGGCATATGCACTGTGCAGGCTAAATATAAATAGGCTATACATTACAAATAGAACAGAGGAAAAGGGTCAAAAACTAGTAAGATTTATAGATAAGGTATTTAATAGAGAGGCACAATCTATTCCTTTCGGACAGTGGAATCTCCCAGAGGCTCCAGATATTATAGTAAATACAACCCCGATAGGGATGAAAGGGATAGGAGGGAGTATCAATATACCATACCATATAATTAAAAAAGGAGCTATGGTAATAGACCTGATATATAATCCCCCAAAGACAGAGCTTTTAAAGACCGCAGAAAGATTGGGAGCAAGGGTACAAAATGGATTAAAGATGCTTGTTTATCAGGGTGCTGCTTCTTTTAAAATCTGGACAGGAATAGAACCCCCAATAGAAGAGATGGAAAAGGCTATACAGGAGTATGTATGAGATTTTTAACCGCTGGTGAATCGCACGGAAGGGCAATTATAACAATAGTAGAAGGTATTCCAAGTGGTTTTCCCCTCTCTAAAGAGGATATAGATGTGGAACTGGCAAGAAGAAGACAGGGTTACGGGAGAGGGAATAGAATGAATATCGAGCCAGAAAGATGTGAGATATATGCTGGGTTAAGAAATAACAGGACAATAGGAAGTCCAATAGCTATCATTTTAGAAAATGTAGATTGGCAGAAAATCCAGCCCCCTCTTACTACCCCGAGGCCAGGACATGCAGACCTCCCAGGGTCGATAAAATATAATACCAGAGATATAAGGGATATATGGGAAAGGTCTAGTGCCAGAGAAACTACTGCTAGAGTTATGGCTGGGGCAATAGCCAAGAAGATACTGAAAGAATTAGGGATAAGGATAATAAGTTATACCAAAAGGATTGGAAGTGTAGAGATGAAATCTCCTCTTTCTCTGGAAGAAATAGAAAAATCCTTAGAGACATCCCCTGTAAGGTGTCCAGATAAAGAGGTCTCAGAGAAGATGATACAACTTATAGATGAGGCAAGAGAAAGAGGAGATACCCTAGGAGGGATATTTGAGATAATGGCAATCGATGTTCCGCCAGGGTTTGGAACATATGTCCACTGGGACAGAAGACTCGACGGACTCATTGCCCAGGCTATTATGAGTATTCCTAGTGTAAAAGGGGTAGAGATAGGCGGAGGCTTTGGAATAACTGGTTCTTTTGGTTCTGAGGTGATGGACGTTATAAATTATGAAAGGTCCCATAGCCCCTATCCGTTTTATAGAGATACCAACTTTGCCGGAGGTCTAGAAGGGGGAATTACCAATGGCCAAAACATAGTAGTAAGAGGAGCAGTAAAGCCTATTCCAACCCTTCAGAAGCCACTACCAAGTATAGACCTAATAGAAAAGAAACGACAAGAAGCAGTGGTAATAAGGTCAGATGTATGTGTAGTACCTGCTGCTGGGGTGATAGGGGAATCTATGTTGGCTTGGGTTTTAGCCGATACTATCCTCCAAGAGCTTGGGGGGAATACCTGGGAAGAAGTTAAGAGAAGATATAAACAATACCTGGCATATGTCAAAGATTTCTAAACCTATCGTTCTTATTGGATTTATGGCTTCAGGAAAATCTACTATTGGCAAGATATTAGCAGAAAGACTAAAAAGGGTCTTTATAGATACAGACGAACTGATAGAAAAAGAGACAGGCATTTCTATCAGCGAGATATTTAAGAACTATGGAGAAGCATATTTCAGAAGTATAGAGAAGACTATTATCTTAAAAGCCATAGAAAATCCAAACTCTGTAGTAGCCACAGGTGGAGGCTGTGTAACCCAAGAAGAGACAAGAAAAATTCTGAAAAAAATGGGGGTTGTTATCTGGCTTAATGCAAGTCCAGAAACAGTTATAGCTAGAACTCAAGAGGATGAAACAAGGCCTCTTTTAAATAAAGATAAAGAGAATAGAATCTATACCCTCATCTCGGAAAGGGAAGCCTTGTATAGAGAAACTGCCCACTACAAAATTGATGCTAATAAATCATTGGAAGAGATTATCTCAGAGATAGAGAATCTCTTAAGACAAGAAGGCTTTTCTATACTAGACGAGGACCACCCTTTACCATTTTAGTTATGTAGTATCGCCTATAAGCCTCTATTATTCCAAAAGCACAATCTATTATCTCATCTAGATAAGGCTTAAGAGCTCTTTTCCATATATCATCCTTGCATAAGTTCTCCACATAAACCTGGACAATAAACCTCTACCCGTTTCCTCATAAATATCGAAAAGATTTTAATGCCTCAATAAGTCTCAGATTACTAGTATGGTCTTTTACAGCCAGCCTAATATAATGTGTATCTAAACCTTCGAAATTACTACAATTTCTTATAAGAATTCCCTCTTCAAGAAGATATTTTTCAAGAATCAGTGCCTCTATACTGAGCCTTGCAAGGATAAAATTGGCTTGAGAAGGGTATGGAAAGACCCAGTTAAGACTAGAAAGCTCTCTCATTAGAAAGATACGTTCTAAACCAACAATTTTTCTTGTCTCTTTCATAAAGGCTTCATCCTTCAAGACATATCTTCCTGCAAGATCAGCTAGTATATTCACAGACCAAGGGAGAGTCCCTTCCTTCATTCTATTTATAAAATCTGTAGAAGCTACCCCATAACCTAACCTTAATCCTGGTAGCCCAAAGAATTTAGTAAAACATCTCACTATGCATAGATTGGGGTAAAGATTAATAAAACCTACTACTGAGCTTTTAGGATAATTTTCAGTGAATTCTATAAATGCTTCATCTACCATTACAAATACGCCAAGTTTTAATGTCTCATCAAGTAAATATCTCAGTGAATCTACATCTATAAGCCTTCCAGTTGGGTTATTAGGATTACAGAGTATTAACATACCATCTCTATTCTTCTTAAGTCTACTAACTAACATCTCTAGACCTAGATTAAAGTCTGGTTTAAGATAAAAATATTCTACCTTCAAACCGTTTATCCTAGCTATACGGGCATACTCAGAGAATGTAGGCACAGGAATAAGAACATTGTCAGCCTCTACTGTCTGAATACATAGAGAGATAATATCTATAGCCCCATTACCAACTATTATATTCCCTGGTCCCACATCAATATATTCGGCTATCGCTTCTCTCAGATCATTATACTCAGGGTCTGGATAATAAACAATAGAATCTATACAGGATGATAGATATTCATTAAGCCCCTTAGGAAAACCTAAAGGATTTATATTGGCAGAAAAATCTAATATACTGGACAAATCCTTATTCAAAATCCTGGCGGATCTGTATATGTTTCCTCCATGCTCTGTCATTTTAATACCCATATAATAATAGAACCTAAGACAAATGCCAGCAGAGAAACAACATACATTATCTTAATTGATAAGAGTATGTGTTCAGGAGTTATCGTATCTATAGGGTCTCCTATGTATGGCTTTTCGACAATACGACCACCATAACTATTAGATCCTCCTAGTTGTACACCTAATACCCCTGCCATACTAGCCTCAGGATATCCACTGTTAGGACTTGGATTTTTCCGCCCATCCCTTACCATTATAAGGAATCCTCGTCTTACATCTAGACTTAAGAGGGAAGAAGCAATCACCATAAGAAAAGCTGTTATCCGAGCTGGCAAGAAGTTAGCGATATCATCTAAACGTGCTGATGCCATTCCTATATTAATATATCGCTCGTTTTTATAACCCACCATAGAGTCTAATGTATTTACAGCTTTATATGCCATAGAAAGAGGTGCCCCTCCTAAGAAGAGGTAAAACATTGGTGCCACAATCCCATCAGATGTGTTTTCAGCTACAGTCTCTATAACTGCTCTACATATACCTTGAATATCAAGCCTATCTGTATCTCTTCCAACTATATAAGATAAAGCACTTCTGGCGTTATTAATATCTCCATCCCTTAAGAAATTATATACCTTTTTAGCCTCATCCCCTAAACACTTAGTTGCAAGAACTGTATAAATAAAGAATATATCGAGAAGATGAAATAATGATATATTAATTGATAAGGCAAACTTAAGTAGCCACCAAACCACTCCATAAGAAATTACTACTGTAACACCAGCCAGTATAAAACCAGCTATCTTCTGAGATATAGCTGTATGAGTGATACCTCTAAGTATTCTTTCAAAAGACGAGATAAAACTACCTATAGCTCTTACTGGATGAGGAAACCAATAGGGATCACCAAATATAAGGTCAGCGATATAGCCAAGTAAGAGATCTATCATCAGAACCCCATTATCCTGTATACAGTATCTATATCTAGAGCCTTTCTTACCACCATGGCAAGCTCATTATATAGGAACATCTTTGTATCCTCTAATGGCTTGATATATACATCTCTTTCTATATTCTTCCTCTTATAAAGAAAAGAGACTAATGCCCTGAGAAAATCTTCATTATCAAATATACCATGGAGATATGTCCCCCACGCTCTACCATCACTAGATATATACCCATCTATATCATTACATCTCAAATCCCCTCTCATTATTACGCGAGAAAACGGAATCGTATCACCTGTATTTTCTGTTCTACCCATATGTATCTCATACCCTTTCAAGATAGACCTAGGCATATTAGAACTCAAAATTGATGATGCCTCTTCAAGCTGTATCAATGTGTTAGTAGTGACCTTTTCTTTCTCTATAACTGTAGATAAGTCTAAAAGATTAAGTCCTTCAATCTCCATTATTTCTGATTCGATTCTATAAGGATCTATTATCCTCTTCCCTAGCATCTGGAAACCTCCACATATCCCTAAAACTAGACCCCCTTCTCTGGCATATTTGACTATCCTATCTGCTATCTTAGTATATTTAAGATACAAGAGGTCTCCTATAGTATTCTTAGTACCTGGAAGTATGACTAAGTCAGGATTACCTAAACTATTCACATCATAAACATACCTTATCTTTATTCCATCTATATGATAGAGTGGTTCAAAGTCAGTAAAGTTAGATAAATGTGGCAGGTATATTATAGCTATATCTATATCTCCATCCTCTTTAGATACCTTCAAATATTCAGTTGCTCCATCTTCCTCATCTATATGAATATTCATATAGGGGACTACCCCTAACACAGGCCTCCTTACCATTCTTTCAAGCATTCCAAGACCAGGTCTTAATATCTCAACATCTCCTCTAAATTTATTTATTATAATACCCTTAACCCTTTTTCTCTCTTTATGTTCTAAGAGGAGCATAGTTCCTACTATGGAGGCAAAGACTCCACCTTTATCTATATCTCCTACAAGTAATACAGGACAATCAGCTATCTCAGCCATACCCATATTAACTATATCATTATCTTTAAGATTTATCTCTGCTGGACTCCCTGCTCCTTCTATAACAACTATATCATATCTGCTGGCTAACTCTTCATATGCACTTTCTACAATCCTTCTAAGGTCTGGTTTAAATTTCCGATACTCTTCTGCAGTCATATTCCTATATACCTTGCCTCTTATAATAACCTGACTTCCCATATCACTCGACGGCTTAAGCAGTATCGGGTTCATAACAACTGAAGGTTCTATCCCACATGCCTCAGCTTGCACAGCTTGAGCTCTTCCTATCTCCCCTCCCTCAATTGTTACAAAGGAGTTTAAAGCCATATTCTGTGACTTAAATGGAGCAACTTGAAATCCATCCATAGTAAATATCCTGCAGAGGGCAGTTACTAATAAACTCTTCCCCACTGAGGAAGCAGTTCCCTGAATCATAATACTCTTGGCTTTGTTCATTATCCATCACCTATTATAAGTATATTCTAGGATTATTCCTATTTCAATAGAATTCCGTCTTCTTTATTCGTAATTTACTTGCAAATACATAGTATAAAAGGATAGAATACATTCTACATATGAAAAAGATACGAGTAAGGATACGAGAAGGATATGACATCTATATAGATAGAGAGGGATTACCAAGGTTTAATTATTATTTCCCTCAGAGAGAACCCAGGAAGGCACTAGTTGTTACAAATACTAATGTCTGGAGTCTTTATGGGGAACGGTTTATATCCAGTGTAAAGGAAGGTTTTAGCTCTATATATACTCTAATTCTTCCAGATGGAGAAAGATACAAAAATTTGAAGTCTGTAGAAAAAGGCTATAGGGCACTGGTGGAGAATAGATTTACCCGTAGTGATTGTATTATAAACCTAGGGGGAGGAGTGATTTGTGATACCGGTGGTTATATAGCTAGCACCTATATGCGAGGGATAGAGTTTTATCAAGTTCCAACTACCCTCTTGGCTCAAGTAGATGCCAGTATAGGAGGGAAGGTAGCAGTAAACCTTCCCCAAGGGAAAAATCTAGTAGGGACATTTTATCAGCCTAAAGGGGTTCTTATAGATACTAAAACCTTAGATACACTGCCCAAGAGAGAGTTTAATTGTGGTATGGCAGAGATTATAAAGGCAGCAATAATAGACGGAGAACACTTCTTTTCACTCTTAGAAAGGGATAGAATTTCTATAATCACACTTATAGAAAGAGCGATAAAGCTTAAAGCTAAGATAGTAAAGATGGACGAAAAGGATAGAAATATAAGAAAGATACTGAATCTAGGCCATACATTTGCCCATGCTATTGAGGCGGTTACTAGTTATAAAAGGTACCTCCATGGTGAGGCAGTAGCTATAGGAATAATGTATGCGATAAAATTAGGGGAAGCTATCGGGGTAACAGAGGATGGACTAGAAAAGAGGATAGCAGAGATCCTAAAGAGATTTAAACTACCTACAGAACTAAATGGTATAGACCCTAAATCGCTTATCCCCTATTTCTATATAGATAAAAAGGCAACAACTAGTTCTCTATCCTTCATCATTCCTGTAAAGATAGGGGATGTTAGAGAATACAAGGATATCAAAATAGAACTATTAGGAGGTATACTGAAATGATACTCCGGGACTTTATGAATGTGTAAGAGAGGCGAATATGATAATAGTAATGTCTGAAAGTGCAGAAGAAAAAGATATAGAAAATATCTGCACGAGAATAAAAGAAATGGGGTATGGAGTTAACGTCTCGAGAGGAGTCGAGAAGACTGTCATAGGCGTTATTGGAGCAAAAGACGAACATAAATTGATTCTTGCACAACAACTAGAATCCCTGCCATATGTGGAAAAGGTTATCCCTATACTAAAACCATACAAGTTAGCTAGTAGGGAATGGAAGCACGAAGGAACGAAGATAAATGTAAAAGGGGTAATAATAGGAGGGGACGAGATAGTTGTAATGGCAGGACCCTGTGCGGTAGAAAATGAGGAGAATATCCTCCTTACAGCTAAGGCTGTAAAGGCAGCCAATGCTAAAATCCTTAGGGGAGGAGCATTTAAACCTAGGACATCTCCATACAGTTTTCAGGGATTAGGAGAAGAAGGGCTTAAATTACTTCACTATGCCGGTAAAGAAACAGGACTTCCCATAGTAACAGAGGTCCTTGACCCTAGAGATGTAGAACTAGTAAGTCGATATGCAGACATACTTCAGATAGGAACACGTAATATGACAAACTTCCCACTCCTAACTGAAGTTGGTGAAACTAGACTTCCAGTACTATTAAAGCGGGGGCTAAGTTCCACTATAGAAGAATTTCTTCTAGCAGCAGAATATATAATGTCACGAGGAAATCACCAGGTAATTCTATGTGAAAGAGGGATAAGAACATTTGAACAAGCGACAAGAAACACATTAGATATCTCGGCTGTCCCATTCATTCATGAATTGAGCCATCTCCCCATTATTGTTGACCCAAGCCACGGAACAGGAAGATGGCAGCTTGTTCCAGCTATGGCAAAGGCAGCAATAGCAGCTGGAGCTGATGGACTAATAATTGAGGTTCATCCTGACCCTGCCAAAGCCCTATCAGACGGTGCTCAATCTCTTAATATCCCAACATTCCAAAATCTTATGGCAGAGTTAAAAAGGGTAGCAGAAGCAGTAGGAAGGAAGATATGAAAGACATAGTAGTTTTGGGGTTAGGAATCATAGGGGGGTCTATCGCTTTAACCCTCAAAGAAAAGGGGTATAGAGTGATAGGGATGAACAGGTCTAAATCACCCTTAGAGAAAGCCATTCAGATGGGTATTATAGATGAGGTAGGCTCAATAGATTCTCCACCAGAAGTAGATGTTGCTTTCATATGTACTACTGTAACTACTATACCGTCCTTTGTAAGGGTAATATTAAACAGCACTAAGGATACTGTGGTGATAGATGTAGGAAGCACCAAGGGATTCATTATAAGAGAACTTAGCGATCTCCCTAAAGAAAAACTTTCCAGATTTATAGGTGGACATCCGATGGCAGGTTCAGAAAAAATTGGGATAGAAGCAGCCCAAAAGGACCTCTTTGTAAATGCTACATTCTTCCTGGTACCAAATAGATACACCTTAGAAGAAACAAAGGTAAGAGCTCAAAATATCGTAGAAACACTAGGGGCTAATCCTGTATTTATAGAGCCAGAAGCCCATGATAGACTTGTAGGCACAATAAGCCATCTTCCCCAGTTATTGTCTACAACATTGAGCCTTACAGTTAAGAGTATCCTAGGAGAGGATATAAAATATTCTGGAAGAGGATATAAGGATATGACAAGGCTAGCAAACAGTAAATTCTCCATCTGGCGTGATATCATATACACAAATAGAGAAAACATTATAGCCTCTTTAGAAGCCTATAAAAGTAATCTATCAAAAATAGAATCGCTAATAGATAATTGGGATGAAGACGGTCTAAAAAAGCTCTTTGAACTAGCTAATAATTAAGCTTATTTCCCCTTTTGAACATTTTTTCTCTCAGTCTTCCTTCAGGAATAAAGCCTGCTTTTTCATAGCATCTTATTGCCCTTTTGTTGAATTCATATACGGTTAGTTCCACCCGATTAAGATTGAGAACTTCGAATGTGGCCTAAAATAAATACGATTTCCAATAAGAAATGGATTCTTCAATTTGGCTCACTTCCGTCTAATCGAAAGATATAGCATTTTATCTTTCTGTTTTGCTATAATTATAGCATAATTTCTTAAAACTATCCCATTTAAAGAAAGGAGAAGTAAAAATTGTTTAGTAGAATCAAGGGTAATGCTAAGGCTTGCCTAATATTCGAACCTATGTGGGTAATTCCTTTCAGTATGTTTAGTACATACGCATCAGTATATATGCTCGAATTAGGGGTTAAAGAAACTCAAATAGGACTTATAACATCAATAGGTTTAGCATTGCAGATCTTCACCTCATTCATAAGTGGACATCTCACAGATAGTCTTGGTAGAAGAAAGGCACTGTTAATATTTGACCTACTCAGCTGGAGTGTAGCTAGTCTTATATGGGCAATATCTAAAAATTTCTGGTATTTTCTTATAGCAGCTATAGTAAATAGCTTCCAAAAAGTTCCCAATACTGCCTGGTATTGCCTTTTGGTAGAAGATACAGACCCTAAAGATAGATCGGCTATTTTTACTGTTTTACAAATAATTAGTGTAATCGCTGGATTCTTCGCTCCCCTAGGTGGACTTCTAGTAAATCGATTCACATTAATCCCAGCCGTCAGGATTATGTATCTAATAGCATTTGCAAGTATGACTACAATGTTTTTTATGAGAAATAAATTCACATATGAAACCGAAATCAGCATTAAGAAACGTTCGGAAAATACAAGGATTAACTTCATAGAAAGTCTAAAAGAATACAAAGAGGTAACGAAAGAGATATTTACCAACAAGGCATTATTGATCCTTTTTAGTATCTATATACTGAATAACTTCCAGATGACTATGGGTAGGACCTACCTTTCAATCTATCTGGTAGACGCATTAAAATTAAATAAGGCATTAATAAGTATATTCCCTGCTATCTCGTCCATCGCGATGCTATTATTACTATTTCTTGTTATGCCCAGATTTAAAGAAGAAAATTCTAATAGATATATGGTTGTTGGATTCATAGCATCTATGTTAGCCAGTTTGATCCTAGTGTCAACGCCACCACACAACGTTGTATGGGTGACCATCTCTACAATAATGACGGCTATAGGTTCTATGCTAGCTAACCCCTACTTAGAAGCCACTATGGCAAACTCTATAGCTGATGATGATAGAGCAAAGATATTAGCCATCTTAACAGTACTTATTTTAGTATTTGTATCCCCTTCTGGCATTGTAGGAGGATGGACTTATACTATAAATCCCAGGATACCGTTTCTACTTATAGCACTAGCGTTTTTAATGAATATATCTCTGACGATTGCCTTTATTAGAGAAAAGAAAGCTTCGCAAACTCTCTATTAAAACAATAAGAGCCCTAAAGGGCTCTTATTGTAAGGGGGGTAGGTCATATGATGAGGTTACCTAGACTGCTAAATTAACAATATTAATTTTATTAACTACACATAGTATAAAAATATACTGTTAAGATAGAATTAAGAAAAGATTAAGATTGTGTTAAGATTTAGCTATTGACTTTAACTAGGTTTAAATGTTAAGCTTATTAAGGATTGCCCTTGCCATTTGAGAGATCTAAAGTTTTTAATTTTACTAGGAGGGAAGCTTATGGCAAAAAGATGTGCTATATGTGGTAAAGGACCAATATATGGAAATAATGTCAGCCACTCTAATAGAAAGACCCGTAGACGTTGGCTGCCAAATCTCCAAAGGATTAGGTTAAATATAAACGGGGAGATAAAAAGGGTCTATGTGTGCACTGATTGTATAAAGTCTGCATCACTCTAGATGGACATAACCGAAAGACTAGAAAAGGCAAGGGCTATTCTGTCTTCTATAATTCATATTACTCCTTTACAGTATTCTTTTACCCTTTCAGAATGGGTGAGTCATCCTGTCTATCTAAAATGCGAAAACTTCCAGAAAACTGGAGCATTTAAAGTAAGGGGAGCGTATTTTAAACTATCACAACTCAGCCCATCAGAGAAAGAAAAAGGTGTTATAGCCTGTTCTGCTGGAAATCACGCCCAGGGGGTAGCCTATGCCGCCTCCAAACTAGGGATAGAGTCTACTGTAGTTATGCCTGAGTTTGCTTCTATCTCTAAGATAGAGGCGACAAAGGGCTATGGAGGTAAAGTTTTACTCTACGGAAGGACATTTGATGAAGCACAAGAAAAAGCTTTAGAGATCTCTAAAGAAACAGGTAAGATATTCATATCCCCTTATGATGACCCAGACATTATAGCAGGACAAGGTACAATAGGATTAGAGATACTTGAACAATTACCAAATGTAGATATGATAGTAGTGCCAATAGGTGGAGGAGGCTTAATCTCAGGTATAGCTTCAGCTATAAAAATGATAAAACCGAAGGTTAAAATAATTGGGGTACAAACTAAATCCTTTCCAAATGTATATAATGCCATATCTAAAGGGAAGATCGACCTCGACATATCTTATGAAACAATAGCCGATGGAATAGCTGTAAAGAAACCTGGGAAACTAACCTTAGAGATTATCTCGGAACTAGTAGATGACATAGTTCTAGTAGAAGAGGAAGAGATTGCCAGTGCTATCCTTTTTCTCTTAGAAAGGTGTAAGATGATAGTTGAAGGAGCAGGAGCTGTAGGTATAGCTGCTATAATGTATAACAAGGTCCTCCTAAAAGGAAATATAGTCAGTGTATTAAGTGGAGGGAATATAGATGTAAATCTTCTCTCTACAATCATTGAACGGGGACTGACAAAATCGGGCAGAAGACTAAAATTTATAACTACTATTCCAGATAGACCAGGAGAGCTGAATAAGCTTTTATCAATAATAGCCTCCGCCAAGGCAAATATTATCTCTATTCATCATGAAAGACTAAACCCTATATTGCCTATAGGTTCAGTAGAGGTAGAGATTTCAATAGAAACAAGAGGAAAAGACCACAGCGAGGAGGTTATTAGTTCTATAAGTGCAGCTGGCTACAAACTCTCTATTATATAAGCTTATCTTATCCTCAACTCTATCCTTCCAGCTGCACCCCAGAATCTAGTTATTACCACTTCTAGACCCTCAGGTTTTCTCTCAGATGACCATAGAGATGCGTATTCTTTTGATAATTCTATCATATCGGAACTCTTTATAGAATTATCTAGTCTTTTAGCAGCTATTGCTAATGTATGCCTCATAAAGGCAAGGTCTTTAGGAAGATCTATCTTCCCTATCTCCTTTAGTATATCCCTGTACTCTGTTCTTAGTTCTATTAGCTTCCCTCTATTCTTAGGGTCATAATACCACTGATCAGCAAACAAAATATGCTTTAAATAACTTGATATATCCTTCTTTCCAAAGAGCTCACGTACCTTAAGTATACTCTTATCTTCTCCACTAAAACTTAGCCATTTCTCTTCCCAATTGCCATTTCCTTCAGCTATCTCCATAGAAGCAAGGATAAGAGGGTCTAAGAATGAGAATAGACATTCCTCCCCATCATCTCCCCAGGCAGTAATTAAAAAGCCGAAGAGATTCTCTTCTTTACTAGCTGTAAGAAAGTTTCTTAAATTCTCTATCGCAGTATCAAAATCAGGATAGTATGTATTCCAATTGGCAAGTCCAGGGCAAGCAATCTCTTTGTCCTTTCTCTTCCCAAATAAATCTATCTTATCTTTAAAAAATTTCTTAGAATTAGCACTGTAATCCCAATTAGCTATAATTACATCATTCCAGATCTTACTTTTTAAAACGACTTCCCATTTTTCTTTCTCTTCCTCATTCAAGTACATCCCTGATATCATATCCCCCCATACGATAGGTTCTTTACCATATCCCTTAGAAATCTTGATAAGATTCTCATACTGTTGTTTATAAAGAGATGGACCTTCAAATCTCCAAGACTTATCAAGGCTCTTTCCTCTTCCCAAAGCCCAGGTTTCATCTCCACCGATATGGATATACTTTGATGGGAAAAACACCAAGACTTCTTTAAGGAGCTCATAAGAAAAATCCCTTGCATCTTTATCACTTAGATCTAAGCATCCCTCTTTTGGAGAGTGCCATTCACTAAATCTTCTAAACTCAGGTAGAACCAAGATATTCTCCATATGACCTGTAAGTTCTAGTGACGGAAATACCTCTATGCCAAGTTTACTCCCATAGTTAATTATCTCTCTAAGAGCTTCTTCTGTTAACCTACCTCTAAACTTACCAATCTCAGGATATTTCTTCCAAGGGAAAAGGTCCTCTAGATATATACCAAAATAGTTATACTTTAAAAGAAAGAGCGTTCTCAAAATCTTTTTAAATGTAGCAAGATTAGGAACCCCTCCCCTTGCTATATCTAAATGATAACCCCTAAACTTAAAACGAAACGATTCCTCAATAGTTACCTCTGGAAGCCTGCTCTTATATCTATTTATAAGTTGTATCAATGTTGCATAAGCCACATACTCATTGCCCCAAAACTGAACCTCCCGGTCTCTTATCAAAATCCTGGTATCTTTGCTATCACCACCTAATCTTTTAATAATCCAAGAACCCTTCTTTATATTAAACTCTTTCATCAGAAAGTCTGGAAGATTCTGAAAGCCATCAAAGTTAAACCATATTCCAGTAAATTCTATCCGCTTAGGTTCTGGGACTATAAGTATCCTTTCTGGTTTCATATCAGAAGGATGTACCTGAACCAAACCTCCAGAAAGGGTTATAAAGTAAAAGACAGAGAGGAACAGATAGACAATGTATCTTCTGGTCCTCTCTGTCATAAAAGCCTTACTCCAACTCCCAAGGGAATTTGCACTCTATAAGATCTGCAATTCCATGATGGAACCTATCGCCAGTAGCAATAATAAAGTGAGCCTCTAGAGGTTTTCCTCTTCTTGCAACCTTTATAAAGAACTGATTCCATCCTTCTTTTAAGACAGTATCTACATAACTTCTCCCATCTCCACCATAGTTTGGTCTTAATATTCCTTCAGTCTTTACCTCATAAATTTTATCACCATTTAACCATATCTTGAATGGACAATTTGAAGGAAGTCCCACCCTTACAGGTCGAAGGTCTGGACTGTATACATAATGTCTCAGATAAATAAACCCATCTTTTCCATCAAAGTAAGGCTCAATTACAAGCTCATTTTCATCAAAATTAACTACCTTCCAACCCCCGTTAATTCCACTGGGATTTGGTTCACTCTCTAAAGTAAATTCTGTATCAATATCTCCATCTAAGCGATCAGAGATTAACCATTTATTAGATGCCACAAATACTAGAGGAATACTTTCTATCTGGGAACGACCTTTAACTGAAATCTCTATACTTCCTCTATTTGAGGTATTTAGAGCATTTATATCATACACTTGAACAGAAAAGGCTAAAGATACCTCTTCTTGAGGTTGCAATATAAGTTCCCTCTCCTTAGGAGTAACATCCCAACCAATAGGAAACTTACAAGATACTTTAGCCCTAATAGGAATTAATCTAAGATTTTTTACTATCACCTTAAATTCTTTATTTACTCCAACTCTAATAGCAGGGCTATCTATATAATCTATAGAAACACTCAATGTTTTAGTATCAAAGTTTACTCTAGTTGGAGATGCCTTCCATAACTTCTTTACATCATCGCTAACCAGGAAAGGCTCTTGTTCATCTCCATATAAAGCGAGTATCTTCTTACCTATTTTACAAACCCTCTCTGTAAGCTCATCTAAATCTTCAGGCTCTCTTACATTTCTTATCCCACCCCAAGAAGAATTAGTGACAATCTTATCGCTGAGTGGTTCTATCCATTTTTCAGGAAGGCCATCCTTACCTAGAATTATTCCTAATATAGAGCCAAGAGTAGCACCAGTACAGTCTGTATCATAGCCACAGTTTACTGCCTTACATATAGCATCACCAAAATCTTCTCCATAGAGTAGTCCTATAGTTTGAAATCCTAGATTTACCGGAGAATACTGAGCAACAGGGCTATAGGAATTTTTAAGTACAAAATTTCTTGCTTCTTTCCAGTTCATTCCTTCTTTGTAGGCTTTCAAGGCATTCTTGATCGCTTTCGCTGTTTCACAATCTTCAGGGATAAAAGATAATCCTATCTCTAGTAGTTTTTCTCTATCAGAAATGATAAATGCAGCCGATTCCACCACTGCATTAAAGATTTCTCCGTATACTGACTCTCCACCGGCATGGTCTACCACTGCATCTTCATAAGCATACCTAGCTGCAACATTGGGTAGTCCAGGAGCAATACAAGCCCAGATTTCCGAACGGATTGGGCTTCCCATACAATGTTTAAACCAATTGTTAAAATATCCAGATACAGGGGGCAATAGTCCCTTTTTTAAATTCGTCTTATTCAGTCCATACTCATCAAAATTGTAGACAATACAGTCTAACCAGTATTCTGCTAGGTCTCTAGCAGTAATATTAAGACCTCTATCTTCAAGAGCTTGTAACCAGATCAACTGAAGTTCTAGGTCATCATTAGGAAGTCCTCCCTCCTGAATCTTCGGATACCACCATACATCAAACATCTCCTCTTTTCCCCACATATTCTCGAGCGGGGTTCCCAGGGTACCCCCTGCATTTTTCCCTAGCCAACACCCATAGACCTTGTCATAGTATTCTCTTTCAGACAACATACACTA
>Ga0078972_1001644_pt1 | contig 81539 bp, 50 predicted proteins | sample YelNatPaOPGAMG01_FD_67568 | JGI IMG/M metagenome (GOLD analysis project Ga0078972, IMG submission 67568) | Hot spring thermophilic microbial communities from Obsidian Pool, Yellowstone National Park, USA - OP-RAMG-01 (SPADES assembly) (version 2) | ecosystem: Environmental > Aquatic > Thermal...
GGCGCAACGTGACTATCGACTGGGCGGAGCGTGAGAACGTACGGGCCAACCTGCGGCGCAACGTCAAAAGGGTGCTTCGCAAATATGGCTACCCCCCGGACAAGCAGGAGAAGGCGACGGAGACCGTGCTGGAGCAGACGGAAGCGTTGTTGGAGGATCGGGTGGCGGGTCTGGTTGAAGCGCGGCGGTAACCGTCCAGCCGCCGGCGGCCCAACGTCGCACTGCCCAAATAGACCCGCGCGGATCAGGAGCTGTTCGGCGACGATGTTGGGCCAGGTCGGACCGGGTGCCACAGGGGGAGGCTGGCGCGGTAGAGTGATGCCGGGTTGCTGCTGGTCCATGCTGTGCCGGCGATCGGGTGCCCTGCCTGAGCGGCCACCCGGTTCAAGTCGAGGCCGGGCGGAGGCTGTTACTTTTCGAACTCGTTGTCGAAGTCGCGGAAGGAACAGTTGCATGGGGTGCGGAATAGCAGCACCCAGTCCTCGGCGGTTGGGGTGCGATAGACGCGCGGGCGTAGGGCGCGGGCGTTGCGCACGCCGCCGTCGCGGGGGCTGAACCACAAGGGCCGTAATTGGTCTTTGAGCAGGTCGGCTTTGAGTGTGACCACACCGCCGCCGGGCACGTAGATAGCCGCCAAGTCGCCCTCGGGACTGCGCGCAGCGAAAGGCTGCTCGGGGGCCTTGGATTTGTCCTTGGCCGCCGGGTGCGGCTGGGCTGAAACGAGCAGGTTGGTGTCCGGCGCCAGTTTCCACCAAGTGATCGAGGTGAAGAAGTCGTAGATATGGCCGTAGAGTTCGAGCATGGTCATGGTGTCGTCGCCTCGGCCATTGATCCAGCCGCCGCCGGTGTCTGGACCCCAACCGGTGCCGCGGTCAGCGCGTTCGCCGGTGGTTTGGTAACCGCCGGCTAGGTAAATCTCCCAGGCGATACGGGCGCGGGTTTGGGCAGCGCGGGCTGGGGCTTTACGGTTTTCGCCCCAGCCGTGTGGGTAGTGGTCTTCGTAGCCGTATTCCTCGTTGACCTGGGGGATGATTCGGCCGGTGCGGGCCTGCTCGATGCGATTTTTGAGCATGAAATCGTAGCCGCCGTGCTCGTCCCAGCACTGGTACATGGCGAAATCGGCCCAGGGGGACGTGCGGAATCGGAAATCGGCGTGGCCGTGGGTTGAGGTGAGGTGGTCGTAGGGATCGCATTGCTTGACGAACGCGCCCATCCGTTCGGCCCAGGCGTCGTCGCGGAACAGCCGGTATTCATTGGCCAGGTCCCACATCACGTTGCAGAAGGGGGCCAGCCGGGCGATGGCGTAGCGGTAGTAACGTTGCTCGTCGGGGCCGCCCATGCCGGCCTTGCCGAACGGGTCCACGCCAGGCCGACGGCCATCGACGTAGAAGATGACCGACACCACGATGTCTTTGCTGCGGGCGTAGGCCAGGAGCCGTTCCCACTTCTGCCAATAGGCAACGTTGAAGCGAGTGACGTCAAAGCCGGGCTGCTCGACGCTATCGGGATTTTGCGCCACCCACGGATTGAGCAGAAACGTGAACTTATCGGTTGGATAGACGTTCTCGAACCAGGCTCGACCGTCTTTGACGCGTCCATTCAAGGCAGCGCGGACGCGGGTGACTTTCAACCGTTCGAACCGATCCAGTATTTGGCGGATAGTCTCGTCATCCCATCCAGCCAGCCAATAGGCCGTGGTGCCATTCCAGAAATAGCGTTCCTGGGTGCCTTCCCAGCGGAAGTGGGCCGGGAACTCCGGGTCCACGCGCACAATGCCCTTCGTGCGGGCGTCCCGGGCCTGGAAGCTTCCCCGATGCGTCTGTTCGAAGGTGCCTTCATGGTAGGTGACGGTGTAAGCGTAGGTGCCGGGCTTAGCCGGCATGAACCGGATGCGGAACAGCCGGCCATCGGCCGAATCGCAAAAGCCGTCCACGGCCACCGGCGGCTGGCCCTGCAGGTTGAAGGTGCCCTGGACGGTCACATCGGTGAAGGGATTGCGGGCTTCCGAGCCGGTCACGTTGAGGGTGACCTCGACGAAGTCGTAGCAGGCGACCTCGGTGGCCGAAGCGATGAACTCGACGCGGGGTTCGGCTCGAAGGTTCGCGGTAAGGAAGCAGAGCGCGAACGCAATGAACCCGCAGAGGCGCGAAGGACGCAGACAAAACCGGGCGCAGACAAAGCAGCGCCGAGTTGCACTCTGCTGTATTGCCCAATTGCATTCGGCAAGGCGTGCGCCAGGCCGGTGCACTTGGGGCTCTTTGGTGCCCTGCGGATTGAAACGCCGCGATACACCTGATTGAAGACCTACCTTATGGACAATGGTGTGAAGGTTGGAGGTTGGGTTCATGGCTTGGCGGTGCGGGCGGTGGTGGTGTTTAGGCTGGGAGCCAGAGGCAGCGGAACGATGCTGCCGTCCCGGATGATGGCCATGCAAAGGTTGGTGCGCGAATTCTGGCCGGTGCCGTCGAACTGAATCGGGCCGGCGATGCCTTGCCAGGGCGAAAGCTGGACCAGCGCGTCACGGATTCGAGCACGGTTCGGGCCGGCCCGGCGGATGGCCTCGATCAGCAGCCGGGTCGCGTCGTAGGTCAGCGCCGCCGCGTAGTCCGGCGGGTGCCCGCGGGCCCGGGTGAACTGCTGGATGAAGTGGGCGGTCACCGGGTCGGTCTTGTCAGGGACGAACAGCAGGGGGAACCGCACGCCCTCGGCGGCCTGGCCGGCCAGGTCGAGGAAGCGAGTGCGGCCCAAGGTGTGCGTGCCAAAGATGAGGCAGCGGGTTTCCCCCTCACCCGCCCTGCCGGCCCCCTCTCTCGCATTGGGGGACAGGTGGACCGTGTTGGTTGTCCAGGCCGTGCGCAACTCCCGGACCAGCCGGGCGGAATCCTCCGCCCCCGCAATGATCAGCACGGCGGCTGGCCGCGCTTGCGCCAGCGCCGCAAGCTGCCGGGTAACATCAGCCGCACCTGCCGGAACGTCGAAGCGGAAATCGGGGAGCCGACCTCGGCGGGACAATTCCCTGAGCACTTCGCGGGTGGTCATGCGCGAGTCGTGATCGGTAGTGGTTAGCAGGGCCAGGCAGGCGCGGATTGGAGATTTGGGATTTGAGATTTCAGATTTGTCTGGCAGCGCGGCCAACAGGCCGTCCACCAACATACGGGCAATGACGGCGTCGCTGGGGGCGCAAGCGAACATCCAAGAGACACCGGCCAGGGTGGCGGTTTTGTCGGTGGCCACGGGGCTGACCAGGGGGAGCTGGGCTTTGGCGACCACCTGCTCGGCCAAGTGGGTCGAGGCCGAGTCCACCGAGCCCAGCAGGGCCAGGGGTTGTGCGTCATAGACCATGCGGCTGAGCTGGGACACACCCGTGCCCCACGGGTCCACAGCCCAACGGGCGATGAGCCGAAAGGGCAATTGTTGGAAGTCGGAGGTCCCGCGTCCGGCGTCCGACCGAGCCGCGTTGGCCTGGTCGAGCGCAAAGTTGGCCGCCCACCACAGGTCACCGTGGAGCGGATCACTGAGGTTGGTCGGGCCGAACCAGCCCAGCCGGATTTCAGTAAGATTGGTGAAGTCCTCAGACGGACCGCGGTAGCCCAAGGTGCTCTGCCGGAAGCGGAAGAAGGCCGCCTGGTCAGGTTGAGGCGGTGGCACGGCCCGGGCCAGCGGCAGCACAATCCAGCAGAAAAGGAGCAACGCCGCTGCAACGCCACGCTCGGTGTCGGCCCAGACTGGCTTGGTGGCCGCAGACGCACTAGCTCCAAAAAGCCCTGTAGCAACCGACGTTGACCGCGTTTCGGCTCTCACCGAGCGACGTTTTGATGTTTGTCCAAGATCAGGCCTGCGGCGATGCGCACGGCGGTGCGCACCACCTGGCTGCACTTGGGAGTGGGATTGGCTTCTTGGAACTGGCCTAACTCGACTGGGTCAGCCAGGTTGTAGCGTCGGCCAAAGAGCCGTTCGACAATGTCGCCGCACTGCGTACTGCCCAGTTCGCTGACAAAGGCGTCGCAGAACTTGCGTGCAGGCACCAGGCAGGCGCGCCAGCCAGCCCAATCGTCCAGCCTGTCCCGGCCATACACCAAGCCCAAGGCCAGCAGGCAGCCGGTGACCGCCCCGCAGGTTTCACCTCGTTCTGCAATGCCCGGCAGCGGGGTCAGCGCTTTGACAAACGCGGCCTCGCCCAGACCAAAGACTTGGTGCAAGGCCAGGAAACTGCTTTGAGCACAGTGGTGGCACAGGCGCATGTAATAGTCGGCCTTGGTATTCGCCGAATCCAAGACTTCTTGAGCGGATCGGCCCTGAGCCAGTGGCTGGGGTGCGGTGGTTGAAGGCACAGTTTGTGTGGACGAGCCGGCAGGATGGGATTGCTTCCGGCTGTTGTCGCAGCCCATCACCACCGTGGCCCACACCGACTGTAGGGCAGCCTGGAGGAAGTGGCGGCGAGGCACACTGACCGAACCCGGCAGTTGGCTTTGGGCATTCACGGTTGGTTGAGTCGCAGGCTGGCCTGCTCGCGCTCGACCCGCGGCTTTTCGATGACCGGGCCGCGCGGGATACCCAAGTCTTCCCTGGAATGATACACCCAGCGCCCATTCTGGCGGATAGCGAGGAAGACCTCGCCGGCGTCATCCAGGGCCGCGCTAAGCGGGATGTCGCCAGTCACCCCGGGGAACGGGTCGGGCCGGTAAGCCAGCACGTCGCGGATTTTGGCGCGGTTAAGCCCGGCAGTCTGGATGGCCCAGATGAGCATGTTGATGCCATCGTAAGCGTGCGCAGCGTAGGTGTCCGGTTCGGCGCCCCAACGTTTGCGGAAGGCTTCGCGGAACGCATCCAGCTTGGGGTCCTTGCGGTCTGGGTTCCACGGGTAACCGCAGACAACCCCTTCAGCGTTCGGGCCGGCGATCTTCACAAATTCATCGCAGATGGCTCGGTCACAACACAGGAAGGGCTGTTTCCAGCCCCGCGCGCGGATGGCATTGAGCACGTAGGCCGCGTCGTCACCGTTGCCCCAGTGGAAGATGACGTCGGGCTGGTATTCGGCGATGCGGTCCAGTTGCATGTCGAAGTTGCGTGCGCCGACCTTGTAAGCCATTTCAATCACCACAGGGCGGTTGAGACGGCGGCAACTATCGCGGATTTCGCGCACGCCGAATCGGCCATAGCGGTTGCTGGAGCGGATGATGGCGGGGCGTTTGTACCCCATCTTGCGGATGGCGTAGTCCACCAGGATGTAGTTGAGCTGCCGGTCATCGCCGATGCACCGGAACACCCAGGGGATGTTGGTCTCGATGTAGGTCGGGTCCAAGTCGCCGGGGGTCATCCATGGGATCTCGATCTTGAGGGCCACGCGGATGGCGATGTGGGTGTTGGCCCCGTCAACGCCGCCGATAATGGCCCAGACGTTGTCCTTGTAGGCCAGGTGAATGACTTCGTTCCCAGAAGCGCCCCAGAGGGCGTTATCATTGCGCACGCACAGCTCGAAGGGGATTTTACGTTTGAGGTAGCCACCTTTGGCATTAGCCTCCTCAATCGCCAGGCGACAAGCTCGCAGCATGGCAATGCCGAGCGCCTCCTCGTTGTGACTCTTGCCGCCGGTGGCCACCGACACCGTGGGCATGATGGGCCCCAAGAAGCCGATCTTGACCGTGTCCACGTGTTCGGGCTCAGGAACCCCCCGGCCTGCGCCGTTGTATTCCATCTGCACTAGGAAGTGCTCCTTGTAGGGTTTGACAGCGCCGAACGGTTCGACGTCGGCCGGGGACCGGGCGTAGTTGAAGTTGGTCTTCAGCGGCAAGTTGGGCTTGCCATAGTAACCCACATCGATGCGTTTGAGGATCGTCTCGATGTCCAAGGCTGCCATGGGCCCGGCTGCCAGGCTCACTGCGGCAACCCCAAGCCATAGACCCGCGGTCAAAATGGCCAGAGCCGGGGTCCAGCCTGACCAGCCACGGACCCACTGCGCCTTGGGTCGGCCGAGTGAGGCTTGGGCGGCCCAGGCCGATGCGCAGCTGTGGCGCCCGGCCTGCCCTGGCCGGTTCAGTGCGGTGGGAGTTAGTGGAACGAGTTGGAAGCAGTCGCTGGTGTTCATAGTTTGAACCTGTTGGGTGAAGGGTTTGGCTAACATCATATCCCAGTTGTCAGCGGGTTATTGGGCCTGCGTTTGGGCCACGGTCGCGCCGGCGGGTCGTAACCTGGGATAGTAGCCTTCGCCGATGCCGTGGCCGACGCCTTTGGAAGTGCCCGCCCACACGTCCGGGCCGTCGAAATCAACGCAGATCTGGAAGTTATGCGGCACATTGTAGCCAGTGTCCACCACCTTGATGACCTGGTTTTCGCGCATGATGACGGCTTTACCGGTCTTTTTGTCGCCATCGGAGGTGTAGGTGACCCAGGTGCAGGTGTCGGCGTCCATGCACGCGCTCAGGCCTTTGTCAGAGCAGTACCAGCATTCCTGGCCACTGCGGGCCTTGAGATTGTTATTGAAGTTGCTGGCCAAGCCACAGTCGTGGTCAAAGTAACCCCGCCAGTGCCGGCCGTCGTAGCGGGCGCAGCCGAAGTAGGAGGAGACCCACAGCACCTTATCCACGTAGCTGGCGCCGGTGGTGATCACATGCACAATACCGTCGTCCCGGTACAGGTCGATCTCCATCTCGCCATCCGGGTCCAGATATGTCTTCCAGTTCTCGGTTTTGCAGTCGAATTCGAGGATGCCGCTGCCCCAGACGGCCAGATGCACCTTATGGTCGCGGTAGCAGACGTTGTAGTTCCAGATTTCTTCCATGGGCGCGTTCTTTTCCGTGTACATGTCCCAGCGATCTTTGGTCAAGTCATAGCGGCAGGCGCCGGCGGTGGTGGCACACCACAGATGGTTGCGGTCCGGATCGAAGGCCAGTGCATAGACCACGTCGTTGACCAGGCCGCTATTGAGCTGGTGGAAGTGGTCGAACCGGCCGGCGCTGAACCGGGCCAAGCCGCCCCCAAACAAGCCCAGCCAGACGTCGCCGGTTTTAGGATCGATCTCGATGGCGGTGATCACCCGCCAGGGCAGACCGTCCTTTTCGCGCCAAGCGCGGATTTGCTTGGTCTTTTTGTCGTAGCAGGCCAAGCCGTCTTCGGTGCCGATCCAAATGCAGCCGCGCTTGGGATCAGCCTTGATCGCGAAGATATGATCGTTGGGCAGGCCGTCTTTGGTGGTCAACTGCTCCCACTTGGTATAGACGTAAGGCAGGCCGGGGTCTGAGGAGCTGGCTGCCATTAGCCCACCAGGCAACAGCAGCAAGGCGCACGCGCTGGCGGCTAGTTGCCCAGCCCGGCGGGCGATGGACAGGCTGGCTGTTGTGGGTTGACCGGTTGCGAGGCGGTCCACCGGGGTTGTTGCAGCTTTGGGCTTTTGGACTTGCGGTTTCATAGTGCGGACTCCTGGCTAGGGTTCAGAGGGTTTTCAGATACTCGATCAAATCGTTCAACTGGTCTTTGGTCATGTCGTTAGTGACCCCATGCTCGTCGTAGGGGTTGTATTTGGTCCAAATCTCCTCCAGCGTTTGGGCGATGCCATTGTGGAGGTAGGGCGCCGAATCGTAGATATTGAGCAATTGCGGCGCATCGAACTTACCGTCGCGGTCGTAGGGGAACTTGGTGCCGACGTCATGCACGCGGCCATCGGTGAAGAGCGGAGGCGGATGACAATCGAAACACCGTTTGCCGGGCGGGATGAGTGTGCCGTCGTTCTTGTGGGTGCGGAAGAACATGGCTTTGCCGCGGCGCTGCGCTTCGGTGAGGTCTTCGCCCAGCTTTCGGTAGCGGTTGGGTGGACGGGGGATGGTGCACAAGTAGTAGTGCAAGTCGTCCAGTTGCTCTGGGGTGAAAGGTTGGATGCGGGTGATGAACACGGCCAACCGGGGCCCGCACTGGCGTTTGAGGCTGGGGTTGATGCCGATCCACTTGTAAGGGGCCATGTCGTTAATGCCGCGCAAGGTCCGGTTATCGATTGGCCCCATGCCGATCCCGTCGTCTTCGATGTCATAGACGACGTTGTCAATGTGGCCGTCGGGATGACAGGTGCTGCAAGAGAACTGGCGGCGGAAAGTGATCTTGGCGCTGTGAAACAGCTTTTCGCCCCGCCGACGTTTGGTCAGCTCCTTGGGGCCGCCCAGGTCAATGCGCTCCACCGCTTCCAGGCGTTTCAGATCGATCACCGTCACCGAGTCATCCAGCATGCAGGCCACATAGGCCGCAGTGCCATCGGCTGAGCAGGTGATGCCGCGCGGAGCGGACTGGACGGGGATGTGTTTGACGATGTATTCGGTGGGTTTACCGGTGTGGTTGGGGATGACGCGCTGGCGTTCGTGAGGTGTGGCCGCTTTGAGCAGGGCCACCAACTTCTCCAAGTCCACCACCGCCACCCGGTCACTGCTGCTGCTGGTGACCAAGGCATACCGGCCGTCGGGGGTAATGCACACGTCGGTCGGGTCCGGAAAACACAGGTGGTTTTGGTCCAGCAACACTTGGTCCACGGTACCGTTTTGCCACAGCAGGCCCAGGCCGTTGGAGATGGTCCAGCCGTGGTTGATGCGCGTCATGGGCACCAAGTTTTTGGTGCGCAGCAGAGTAAACAGGGCGTATTGGCCTGAGGGATGCCAGGCGATACCCTGCAACAGGTTAGCTGCCGGCACGGTCACACGGTCGGTCACGACTGCCTCCGCGGTGTCGATCACCGTCACTTCCGACATGGACGGCTGCCGATCTCCCACGAACCGAGACAAGGCATGAGTGACCAGCAGGCGCTGACCGTCTGGGGACAAAGCCAGGGACCACGGCGAGCGGGAGGCGGCCAGGCGTTTGACCTCGCGTAACGTGCTCAAATCGATCACCGAAATGTTATCGATCGAGGTATTCAGCACATACAGGTGCCGGCCCTGGCGGTCCACCAGCAGGCCGTGCGGTTCGTCCCCGACGTCCATGGTGGCAATGACCTTGCGTTCGACCACATCCACCACCGAGACGTTGTCGTCGAGCCGGTTGGAGACGAAGGCTTTCTTGCCGTCCGGGCTAAAGCACACGTCGTGTGGTTGGCCGCCTACCGGCACTTCAGCCACTTTCTGGCGGGTGGCAGTGTCCACAATGACCACGGAACCGGCGGCCTCGCAGGTGATCCACAGCTCCTTGCCGTCGGGGGTGAGCGCCAGGTTCAGGGGATTCTTGTAGGCCGGTTCGGCGGCAGCGGTCTGGGGCGCCTTGGTGGGATGGGCGATCTTCTGGACAGCCTTAGCGTAGTCGAACGGTTTATCGGGTTTGTCTTCGTGGCAGCGCAAACAAGTCTGCGCGTTGACTTCCCACAGGCCCTTGGCCCGGGCGGCGGCACGGTCCATCATCACTGCCTCGGCTGAGTAATCTGCGCCCGGCCCGTGGCAGGCTTCGCACTGGACGCCGTCGACCAGGCTGAAGCCAGGCAACCGACTGGCCGGATCGACATCGGCAGCGGTGGCGTGGCATTTCAGGCAGGCTAGAGCCTGTTGGGGGTCGCCTTCAATACCTTGGCGTCGAGCAACCTCGAAAGCTTTTGGCGTGCTCAACACGGCATAAGCCTGCGCATGTTTGCTCATACGCCAGGTGCTGAATTGGAAGTTGAACTTCGGGCCGTCATGGCATTTGGCGCAGGCCATCACGCCGGTGTATTTGTGTGGGCTGGGCTTGGTTTGGATTGGCTGGGGTGCAGCCAGGGTTGGCTTCTGCTTGGGAGTGGGGTGGGCAATCTTTTCCCAGGCTTTGTCCAAGTCGAACGGTTTCCGTTTCAGGACCGCCTCGTGCGAGCCTTTGACCCTGTGGCAGAGCATGCAGTCGGCTTTGGTGGGCATTTTGAGGCCATTCATCATGGCCTTGGTGCGGTCGCGCATGATGTCGGCGGTGGCATATTCGCTGCCCGGGCCGTGGCAGGCTTCGCATTGCAGGCCGTCTTCCAAGTGGAAGCCCTCGGCTTTCTCCCAATCCTCCGCATCGGCGGCGGTGGCGTGACAGCCCAAGCACATCTTGGCCTGATGCGGTTCTTCGGTCAGGCCGCTGAGCTTGGCGATTTCTTTTGCTTCAGGTTTGCAGAGCGCAGCGTAGGCCTGGGCGTGAGCACTTAGACGCCACTTGCTGAACTGGTGGCCGCTCTGGGGTCCGTCGTGGCAACTGCCACAGGCTTGCGCACCGATATAAACCGGTTCCTTGGCTGGCCCCATGGGCGCCGCTGCCGCCGGCCACGGCAGCCACGCTATCCCTGCGGCCAAGGCCAGCAATCCCAGCCAAGAGCTTCGACTCGACGCCGTCCAATTAAATGCTTTACCGAGCATCGTCAGGTTTAACCTTCAGAATCTGGTTGGCCTGGACGTCCCGCAGCACCTGGCGTTTGCCGTCTGGCCAGCGGATCTCTACTTGCTCAGCCTTGACAGCCTGGCCCAGCCCGAAGTGCGGGCGCGGATCGCTGCAGGTCAGATACCCATTCACCTCCATCACCGGCTGGATCATGGTCAGGCCATTGGCCTTGACGGTGACGGTTGCCCCGAGGGCAACCATCCCGGTGTCGGGCCGCACCGGCACCACCTTCAGCCAGTTCCGCCGGTTGCCGCCGTCGTTGCGCAGCAACCGGGGCAGGTCGTTGAGCACGTTCATCAACAGGTCGATGTCACCGTCGTTATCGAAGTCGGCAAAGGCCGCGCCGCGGCCCACGTACTTGTGGTCAAAGAACTCGCCCGATTGGCGGGCCATGTCCAAGAACCGGCCTTTGCCGTCCCATCGGGCGATGACGGATTCCTCGACGTAAAGGTGGTGGGGATCGCCGTTAGCGATGAACAAATCCACATAGCCGTCGTTATCGTAATCGTTCATCAGACCACCCCAGCCGGTGTATTGGCCACAGAGCACGGCCACGCCGGTCTGGGCTGTGACATCCATGAAAAACCCGCGCCGGACTTGGAACAGCAAGCAACTGTAGCCCATGTCCGGGATTAGCAAGTCCAGCAGGCCGTTCCTGTCCACATCCGCCACAAACGGTCCCATGCTGGAGACCCCCTGGCCACCTTCACCAAAGCCGGTGCCGGTCTCAGCAGCCACATCTCTGAAATGCCCGGTACCGTCGTTGAGCCACAGGTTATTGGGCATGGCATCGTTGGTGACGTAGATGTCGATATCGCCGTCTTGGTCCAAGTCACAGGCAATAGCGCCCATGCCCCGGCCTGTGGGTTCCCACAGCCCCACTTCCTTGGTCACGTCGGTGAAGGTGCCGTCGCCGTTGTTGCGATACAGGTGATCTGGCAGGCCAGGATACGACAGTGGCCCTGGGAAATTGTCGGCTTTATAATAGGCGCCGGTGCGTTGGAAAGCGCCTTTGTCGTATTCGAGATAGTGGCAGACGAACAGGTCCAACCGGCCGTCGCCGTTGTAGTCGAGCCACGGGGCGGCCAAAGCCCAGCCCGGGCTGGCGACGCCGGCTTGGTCGGTCACGTCGGTAAAGGTGCCGTCGCCGTTGTTCCGATACAGGATGCACCGCCCGTAATTGCACACAAACAAGTCCAAGTCCCCGTCGTTATCGTAGTCGGCGGCTGAAGCGGCCATGCCGTAACTGTCTTCGTAGCCGGCTACGCCCGCTTTGGCTGTTACGTCGGTAAAGGTGCCGTCGCCGTTGTTCCGATACAGGGCGTTACGTAGCTTGCCGCGCAGTGACCGGCCCCGGTTATCGCTGATATCCGGATGCCACCGGCCATTGACGAAGTAAATGTCCATGAACCCATCGTTGTCGTAGTCGAAGATGCAGCAACCCGGCCCGGTGGCTTCGACAATGTTGCTCATGTCGAAATCGCCCAGGCTGTGCTTGAATTTGATCCCGGCCGCCTCGGTAATGTCGGTGAATTTGACCCAGAGGCTATCGGTGGCTGCCTGGGCCACTGCAGCGAGTCCAGCGCACACCCAGGCCGCCGCGGCGGCTCTTAGGCTGTTCCAAGCCCAAACCTTCAGTCGCAGCGCCACCGCCAAACCCAAGATGCTACCCTGGCATGACACCGTCGCCGGTGGGTGAGGAGTCACCGCACCCTGGTGTGCCGCAACTTGATCGGGCAGCGATCGCGTTTCCAATTCCATGTTCGGCACGTCGAGTCTCATTTTGTCTCAGCCAGCTTGGGCTCAGCCGCTCCACCCGGTGCAACCGGCCGGTACTGTGCACCCAAGTCAATCCACTGGATAATAGTGCGCAGCTCCTCAGGCCGGAGTGTGGCGGCTTTGCCGGGGGGCGGCATTTGTTTGATCTTTCGAGCAGTGCCAGCCGCACTGCCGGCGGGCGGGTCCCACGGCCGAGCGGTGTTGGTGCCCAAAAGCTGCCAAACCAGCCAACTGGTGCGAGCCCGTCCCGGGTCCACATATTTGCCTGGCGCGGGCAATCCAGCGGCAGCCCGGTCCCCCAGCGGCGTCATCAGGGTCGCGTAGGCGGCTTGCAGTTGGGCTTCCGATGGGTTTTCAGCCGCCAGCGGCAGATGCAATGGTGTGGCTTGGCCGCCGTGGCAATCGGCGGTTGCGCAATGTTTTTTGAGCAGGGGCGCTATCTCATGTTGAAACGAGAGGCTGCGGCGTTGGGCTGGAGGCAGCACCAGGCGATTGGACGGGCGGCGTAACGCCAGCACGTATTCGTTTTCGGGAATCAGTTCCGGATCCTCATGACAGCCAATGCAACCCCGGGTCTCTTTGGGTTTAACCCAAATCCAGCCGCAAGTGCCCAGCGCCAGCCCGTGTGCATCCAGGGTTTGGAGCAAGATCGGCGTGTCGGCTGGCACTTCGACATTGAACGAACCGTCCGCTTCCACGGGCGCCTCACCAATCAGGCGCCGCGGGACAAACGGCCAACCCGATCCCAGCACACCTGCGGGAGCGCGGTTGCTGCTGAGCACGCCTTCGATGAACCGCACCCGCTTGACTTCGCCCGGCTTGAGGTGTGTCTGGCGCAACGGATCGGCGGTGTAGCAATTCAGACCGTAAAACGTGCCGTAATCGTTGGTGGTGGTGACCACGGTCGAATGGCCATCCGGACGCGCACGCGGTCGCAGTGGCACGGCTTGCACCTCGTGAAATTCGGGGGTGTCAAACACCGGCTGGCATCGAGCCGTGTCGGCATCGAACCAGACCAAGCCCCACGTGTCGCTGCCGTCAGCGCGGCGGCGGGCTACCAGTAGCTGATTCGACCGCCAGGGTGTGGGATGCAAAAACAGGTAGGCCGGGTCTTTGGTCAACGACCGATACGTCACATGCGGTCGGCGCTCTTCCACGCAGGCCAGTTGGCCCGCTCCATCCCACCGGCCCTGGTCCGATTCCACAAACACTACCAACCCGCCTTCAGTGCCACAGGGCATCTGCTGGACCCGCTGACCCAGTTCGCCCCCGTAAAGCTCCATGTCGGCTCCTTCGATGTGGATGGCAAACAAGCTGACCCGCCCGCCCGGACCGCCCGGTTCGTGGGGATACCGTTCGGCGGCGTAAATCAGCCGACCGTCCCACATTTGGAATGGGTCCAGATTGTGGTTGGGATTGAAGGTAAGTCGGCGCAGCTCGCTGCCATCCAGCTTCACGTTGTAAAGGCTTGAGCCGCCCACCGTGCCCCGCTCAGTCAGCGTCTGTTCCCGGGCAACAAAGACTGTGGTAAACCACGGCTCGGGCGAGTCCAGCGTGAACAAGGTCGAGACGTAGATCGGGCTGCGCGCATCCAAGTGCTCCGGGCTAACGGCCCGCAAACCCTGGCCATCGACGCCAATCTCCCAAACTCGCCACCGGCTGCCCGGCTGTTTTTTGCCCGCAAACAGAACCCGCTGGCCATCGAACGACACGTTCGGATCGCAGGCCGAGGCAAAGCCGTCCGATAACACCCGCACGGTCTGACCCGGCTGCAACACCACCAAACGCGCGCCGTCGAACCAGTCGGCTCGCACCAGTTGACCGGGCGTCCAGCTTCCAGCCGGTCCTTCGACCTGCCGTGGCACTTGCGTGACCACCAGCGCTGTGTCCAACTTCATGAGCTGCTCCGCGCTGGCCGCGTGCAGGCTGACTGCCACCACAGTTACCCAACTCACGGTCGGCCCCAAGCGGCTGCCGGCGCCTTGCCTGGGCCGCCCGCTGGGCTGCCGACGGCCTTTTACGTGGGTCAGTGCCCAGCCTGATCCGGCAGCACACGGGTGAGCTGGCTGCTGCTGCCTCATTTAGCTCCGTCTCGCATCAGGATGGCCAGCGCCTCGATCTCCACCAGCAGGTCGCTGCGGCAAATCCGCGCTTGGATGCCGGTGCTGGCTGGAAACGGGTCCAGCCCCAAAGCCGTGTAAAACTCGGTCCGAATCCGATTGAATTCCTTGTAGTCCCGCTCGATGTCCCGCAAATAACAGGTGGTGCGGACCACATCGTGCCAACTAGCCCCTTCACTTTCCAAAAGCCGGGTGATATTGCGGAAGGTGCGCCAGCATTGCGCCCGGAAATCACCCGGATACAACGTCTCGCCTCGCGGGCCCACGCTGGCGGTACCGCTAATGATCAGGTGCGTGATGCCATTGGGGAAATCCAGCCGCAACCCGCGCGAGAACGCGCTGCCGTATTCGGGCGCCTCATTCAACACGTCCGGCGCGGAAATCGCCCGCCACTTGATGGCCGACCGCCGCACCCCGCCGGCAGGTTTGAGCAAACCCGGTGGCGACGGCTCGCACGCCGGCAACCCCAAGGCGCGCCGCTCCAGTTTCTCAGCCTCCGAATACACAATGCGTTCTTCGGAATCGATCTCAAACTGCGATACCGACACTTTCATGGTTTGTTGATCTCAACATTCCCAATTGGCAGGCTGCCGACCCGCTCCGGGCCGCTTGGCTAACCCAGCCCCGTCGAGCGATCCAGCTTCACTTCTCTTGGCCTGTCCAACGCACACGCTCATGACGCCTTGCGGTCGGTCCATCTGGGCACGCCTTGACCGAGGCGCCAACCAGAGCCCTAACCGACTTCACGTCTGTGGAGATTTATGCTGAGTGTATGCGAGTTGCTCCTGTTGCGCTACCTAACTGTGGCGAAAGGGCTCTGCCTTGGGGTCAACTGCCCGTTGCCTGGGGTAGATTGCTAGCCCGTCTCACAGCTCTGCTTTTCGAGCAACCACGCCAGCAGCCGGGTTACCGGGCCGACGGGCAGAGTTGGCGTTGGAACAGCTCCAGCCAGCTCAGCATCAGCGCGTCGCCTATTTGGTTGGACTGCCGCAGTTCAGCCGAGGTCTTGCCCCAATAGAATCCCAGCCAGCCGGAAGCGATCTGGCGTGAGGCGCGAATGAAGGCCTCCAATTCATCGATCGGACAGCGCAGTGGGAACGTTTCCTCGATGACCACCGGTTGGCCCACTGCAAAACCGCGCAGCGTCTCCAGCGCCTCAGCCACCTTGCCTTTCTCCGGGTAAACATGAACACTCAGAAAATCCAGCTCGGGCACAATCCGCTCAGGCACAAACCCTGAGCTTAAGCCTGGCCGGTCCAAGCTCCAATCCACCAGCCCTACCGTGATCAAGTGCCGCCGGTCATGGTGGCGGATAGCCGCGGTGAGCGTGCGGATCCATTGCCGCGCCACCTCGTGCCGCGCCCGACCCCCAGGGTCCAACGTGATAAACTGCGCGAAATGCTTGCCGGCGAAAGGCGGGCCGAGCCAAGCACCCGGCGAACGACGCGCTCCAGCCACCACCGGCTCGTTCATGAGGTCGTAGCAGAACACAGCCGGACTGCGCGCGCATACCTGCGCCACCGCAGCCCAAAAGGCGGCCTGCGCTGCCCAACGCTCAGGCTCGTTTAACGCGTCGTACCACCGCGGCACGTCGGCCTTGTGGTAGCAACCCAGCCCGGTCACGTCCAAGTAAAGTCCGGTCCGCTCCGCCAACGCTACCAGTTTGGCCAGCCGACGCAGGTTGGCTGAATTGGGCTTGGTGGGCGTGAGCATGAACTGACCAAACTGCAGATGCACACGCACCACATTGGCTCCAAGCTGCTTCATCTCGCGGAAGTCTTCGGCCACCTTCGACCATTCGCGGCGCCAATACTCCTCGATGAGCCGGCCATGTTCATCGTGATCGTAATTGAACCCGCACGGGGTAAACCGCCGGCCGGATGCGGCCAGGCGGAAGCCGCTACCATCGGGCGCGACGGTGACCCATTCGAGTTTGGCCGCGTGCACCCGACCGGCTGGGAATAGGCTTAACAGGAGGCCTAAGCCGAGTCGCCCCGGCGCCAACCATCGTAACAGTGTTGCATTCACAGTGCGGCTCAACCTTCAGTCGCAGCCTCCTGCGACGCAAGCTTGCCGCTAGAGGCCGGGGGTTGCAGCCGGCAGGATTCGCAGGGTGCGTAAGGCCCGTCTGCCGGCGGCCCGACGCCCGGCGTGCCGTGCCCCGGCTTGTCCAACAGCCCCAGTCACCGCTGAGCCGGCGCTCGAGGCGGGCTGGTGACCAGCAATAACCACGCACCGTCGCGCAGCCTGACTGCACCCGGGTCAGCGCCGGGCACCCGCACTAACTCCGCTGCCGCTGCCCAACGGACGCCGTCGGGGCTGGTCACCGGCCATGCGCCCGGGCCGGTGCCGAAGAAGACCAGCTCCCCACCGTCGCTCACCAGATTCCCCAGCCAACGATTGCCTCGAGAGGCCAGCGTCACGTCCGCCACCCGCTTGAACTTGAGGCCGTCATGGCTGATGGCGTGATAGCCGTTGCCGCCGGAGGGCTGAGGCTTCGGGCCGGGTGGTTGAGCCGGGCCAGGCACCTCCCCGTTGTCGGGCACGATCAGGTGAAACACCCCTTGGTGCAGCGCCACAGCACAATCAATCACCAACCGACCCGCCAACGCAAACCGCACGCCCGGCTCGAACTGGTAATGGATCCCGTTGGTCGAGATAGCCGAATAGATGGCCGGTGCGCTCCGGCCAAAATCCCAGCTCCGGTTCGACGTGAAGTAAAGCCGCACCCGCCCGTCCGGCAGAGCCACCAAGGTCGGATCAAACGGCCGGATCAGGCCCGCATCCATCCCTTCAACCACGATGGGTTCAGGCTTACTCCAACTGCGGCCCTCGTCGCTGGAGAACCGCACTGCCACGCGGTCAAAATGCAGCTCGTCGTCGGCAGGGAAATGTTGGAAAGCGGCCAGCAGGCGGCCGTCCTGCAACCGAGCCACGCTGGGCACGCCTGCCCGGGGAAATGTGGCCAGCTTTTGTGGCTCGCCGCCCGGCCTCACACGGACCACCCACACGTCATTGTCCCATGGTCCGGGCCGGTTACGGTCCGGTCTGTGCGTGAGGCTTGTCGAGGGTTGCGCCAGGGCACAGAGGCCTGTCAGAGCAAGCAAAGTCGGCACTAACGTATTCATAGTTGGCCCGTCGGGATCATTGGGTCCGTGCACTTGAACCGGTGCGACAGCTTAAAGGCAGGTGTGCAAGCCGCCAACGCCTAAGAACCCGCCCCAATGGGCCCATGCTGCTTCTCGTTTTCTTGCCATCCGCCGGTTCACGCCGGGGCTACCCACAATTGCTCCGCCGAATTGTTCCGCCGACTTACGTCGGCGGCTACGGGGCGGTGCCGATGGACCGCCGAGCATGCCGGCTGGACCGTCGCTACGCGACGGCTTGACGGTAGCCGTGGGCTTCAGCCCACGGTTGCACGAGAGTCCAAATGCATAGCGCGTCGCGGAGCGACGCCTGAAATCGGTGAAGGATGGATTCAAGGGTGGCTCTGCGACGTGCGGGGTTGGGGTGCACGCGACCCGTGGGTGAAACCCACGGCTACCTTCAGGGCACCGCTCCGCGGTGCCAGCAGGCCGATGTATGGTAGCCGCCGCCGTCAGGCGGCGGCCCCGGCAGATCCGGTGGATCTTTCCGGCGGCTCACGCCGGCGGCTACCCATTGTTCCGCCGACTTACGTCGGCGGCTACCGGTTGCCTTAGCCTGCCGGCTGGAAGCTGGCGATGGGCTCGCTCGGAGCCGTGGGCGTTTGCTCTGGCTGCGCGCCAGCAGTGCCATGCGGCGCTTCCCAAGCGGCGCAAGTCGGCAGGTTGAGAAAGCTGCGCTGCGGCAGGCAACCAACCCGCAGTAGGCCGAGATGCGCTCTGTTCGGATGAGCCTGGCTCCCTACCCAGCCGGCGCCGGGTGGGAAGTCCTGGGGGACCGTTGTAGCCGGCCGTTGTTGGCCGACCTTGCGCTTGGTGGGCTGCAGGCTATGGTTGGGGTCAAGATGGAAGCGACCACAAGTAGCGCCCAACCCGGTGGTGCAGCCCCGGTTTCAGAGCGTCCAAGTGCCCCCGGTCCGCTCCAGCCCGGCTCAGCTACTCGCGCCGAGAATGGCCGCTGGCTGGAGGCGCTTGAGCAGGTGTTAGAGCACTGGCTCAAGGCCCAAGGCGCGCTGCCCACGCAGGAGTTCTTGGAACGGCTAGCTCGACGGCTACGGGCAGCGGGTGTGGCGGTGCCGCAGGTGACCGTGACGCCGTATGTCAACACCATTCCAGCCAGCGAACAACCGCTGTATCCGGGCGATTTGGTGTTGGAACGGCGGATCAAAAGTTACATCCGCTGGAATGCCATGGCCATGGTGGTGAACGCTAACCGGAAGTTTAGCGGGCTGGGTGGGCACATCTCCACCTACGCCTCCTGCGCCACACTCTACGAAGTGGGCTTCAACCATTTCTTCCGGGGCGGCGATGATGGGCGGGTAGCGGATTTGGTCTATTTCCAGGGCCACGCAGCGCCGGGCATCTATGCTCGAGCGTTTCTGGAGGGCCGGCTGGACGAGCAGCACCTGCACAACTTCCGTCAAGACTTGGCTGAAGGGGGCGGTTTGAGTTCGTATCCGCACCCGTATCTGATGCCGGACTTTTGGCAATTCCCCACGGTCTCGATGGGCTTGGGCCCTATCTTGTCCATCTACCAAGCTCGGTTTATCCGGTATCTGAAAGCGCGGGGGTTGTTCAGCGGTGAGGAACCCAAAGTGTGGTGTTTCATTGGGGATGGTGAGACTGACGAACCGGAAACGCTCGGTGCGCTCACCCTGCCCGTGCGCGAAGGGCTGGATAACCTCATTTGGGTGGTCAACTGCAACCTGCAACGGTTAGACGGCCCGGTGCGCGGCAACGGCAAGATCATTCAGGAATTGGAAGGCCTGTTCCGTGGCGCGGGCTGGAACGTGATCAAGGTGATTTGGGGCTCGGACTGGGATCCGCTGTTGGAGGCTGACACCCACGGCTTGTTACGCCAACGGATGGAAGAGACCGTGGACGGCGAATACCAGAAGTATTCGGTCGAGCCGGGCAGCTATTTCCGCAAACATTTCTTCGGTAAACACCCAGAGTTGCGGGCCATGGTAGATCACCTGACCGATGCGCAACTGATCCGGCTCAAACGCGGGGGCCATGACCCGCGCAAGGTCTATGCCGCTTATAAGGCTGCGGTCGAATATCGGGGCACGCCCACCGTCATTTTGGCCAAGACCATCAAAGGTTACGGCCTGGGTGAAGCGGGCGAGGGCCGCAACATCACGCACCAACAGAAAAAGCTCAACGAAAAGGAACTGCGCGAGTTCCGGTCCCGGTTCGAGGTGCCCATCAGCGACGAGGCGATCCCGGAGACGCCGTTTTATCGGCCGCCGCCTGACAGTCCGGAGATGAAGTACTTGCTGGAACGGCGGAAGGCGTTGGGCGGGTTTTTGCCCAAACGCACCGTGCGATTCCAGCCGCTGCCCGTGCCGCCGCTGAGCTTTTTTGCCGAGTTCCTCAAAGGCAGTGGCCGCAGCGAAGTGTCCACCACCATGGCCTTTGTGCGGTTATTGGCGATGTTGGTGCGGGATAAAAGCGTGGGCCGGCACATTGTGCCGATTATCCCGGATGAAGCCCGCACCTTTGGCATGGATGCCCTGTTCCGCGAAGTGGGCATTTACTCCCCGCGAGGCCAACTGTACGAACCGGTGGACCGGGCCTCGCTGCTTTACTACAAGGAAGCTGCCGATGGGCAAATTTTGGAAGAGGGCATTACCGAAGCCGGCGCCATGGCGTCGTTCATTGCCGCAGGCACCAGCTACGCCAACTTCGGCGTGGCGATGATCCCGTTTTTCATCTTTTACTCGATGTTCGGATTCCAACGGGTGGGCGATCTGATGTGGCTGGCTGGGGACATTATGGCGCGGGGCTTTCTGCTGGGCGGCACAGCCGGGCGGACCACGCTGCAAGGCGAGGGCCTGCAACACCAAGACGGCCACAGCCACCTGTTGGCCAGCGCCACCCCAACGCTGCGCTGCTATGACCCGGCGTATGCGTACGAGCTGGCGGTGATCATCCAAGATGGCATGCGCCGGATGTATGCCGAAAATCAAAACGGGTTTTACTACCTGACCCTTTACAACGAAAACTACGTCATGCCGCCCATGCCTGCCGGTGTGGAAGAGGGCATCCTCAAAGGCCTCTACAAATACAAACCCGGCCCGGCCAAAGGCCGGTTCAAAGCGCATCTGTTGGGCAGCGGCCCGCTGGTACGCTGCGCGTTGGCGGCGCAAGAGATTCTGGCCCGCGACTACGATGTGTCGGCGGATGTATGGAGTGTGACCAGCTACCAACAATTGCGTGCCGAGGCCTTGCGAGTGAGCCGGTGGAACATGCTGCATCCGACCGAACCGCCGCAGAAATCGTATCTTGAGACCACCTTGGAGGCGGAGCAGGGGGTTTTTGTAGCGGTGTCCGACTACGTGAAGGCTGTGCCGAATCAGATTGCTCCCTGGGTGCCAGGGGGTCTGACGGTGTTGGGGACCGACGGCTTTGGCCGCAGCGGCACGCGGGAAACGCTGCGTCGGTTCTTCGAGGTGGACGCACCGATGATTGTGGTGGCCACGCTGTATGCCTTGGCCCAAAAAGGCCAAGTGCCACATCGTACCGTAGCCAAGGCCATCCGGGACCTGGGCATCGACCCCGACAAGCCCTGCCCGCTGGATGTGTAATGGTCGCACCTTGCCCCGACTAGAGCATCGGACCCCGCCGGTAAATCAAGTCCCGCGGTGCGCGGGACCCGATTCCGCACCCCTTACGGCCGAGGGTCAGAGCCGCCCCGCGGTGATGGAACCAAACCGCAGCAGTCGGCTGGCAGCAGCGCTGCCGGCTCGGGCTCTTGAACCGGGTAAGGCCAACCTGAGGCCAGTTGAGCGTTCACAGCCAGCGGTGTTGCTTGTACCAGGCCAAAGTTTGGCCAATGCCAGTTTGGAGCGGAGTTGTACACTCTAAGCCCAGGTCGGTCCGGAGCCGTTCGGGGCTGCAAACCCAACCCGGAGCCCGCAGTTCATGGTAACGCGACAGGCTCAGCAGGCTGGGTCGGCGCCGCAGTTGGGCTAGGAGGTGTGCGCCGGCGCAGGCCAACCACAGCGCAAGAGCCGGCAGGGGGACCGGGATTGTCCAAGTGCCTAACTGGGTTGCGATCTCTTGGGCCATTTGTGTGGCGGTGACTACTTCCGGTGAGGCTACAAAGTAGGTTTTGCCACGGGCAGCAGGTTGCAGCAGGCATTCGACAATGCACCTGGCTAGGTCAGGTGCAAACACCAGGCTCAAGGCCTGCGTACCGCCCCGATACCGGGGCAGCAGATGGGCTTGAACCGCTTTGAACAGGGGCAAGAACTGAGTGTCCCGCGGGCCATAGACCGCTGGCGGCCGCACAATCACATGATCGGTCTGGCAGTGCTGAAGCACTTCCTGTTCAGCCGCCAGCTTGCTCTGCCCGTAAGGCGAGACCGGATGCGGCGGATCGGTCTCGCGCGCTGGTTGATCGGGGCTAGCGGGGCCTGAGGCGGCCAAGCTGGAGACCAGCAACAACCGCTGGACTGAGCCTTGGCGGTTGACTGCCTGGACCAGGTGGCGGGTGCCTATTTGGTTGATTTGGAAGAAGTCGGCGCTGCGCAGCGCTTTGGTAGCGCCGGCACAGTGCAGCACATGCGTTACCCCATTGAGAGCGGAGTTCAATGAGGCTGGTTCAGCCAGCGCACCAAGCCGAACTTCAACCTTGGCCAAGTGCGGTTCCAGAAACTGCCTGGAGCTGGTGGGCCGCAGCAGCACAGCGGTGGACAGACCCCGGGTCACCAGAGCGTCCAAAATGTGGCTGCCCACAAAGCCACTGGCACCCGTCAGCAAGACTTTCATGGTCAGCTCAGTGCCGAATGTCCCCGTTGGCCCGCGCCAGCTCACCGCCAGCGGACAGCCTCGCCTCTAAGCTTCAGCGCCCTCAGAAGCCTCAGATCAGCCCCAGTTCCTTGCCCACCTTGCCCAGTTTCTCCAAGGCAAAATCGATCTGCTGGTCGGTATGGGTGGCCATGAGGCTGATGCGGATTAACTCGCGCCCAGGGGCCACCGCAGGCGGCACAACCGGGTTGACAAACAGGCCTTCCTCTTCCAAGCGCTTGGTCATCTTGAAGGCGGTCATCAGGTCCCGGCAGTAAACCGGCAAGATGGGCGTCTCCGAATCGCCCAAGTTAAATCCCAGAGACAGCAGCCCGGCTTTCATTCGGCGGGTGTTATGCCACAACCGCGCAATCCGCTCCGGCTCAGCTTGCATGATCTGCAGAGCCGCCAAGGCCGCTGCAGCGTTGGCCGGGCTCATGCTGGCACTGAAGATCAGCGCCCGGGACTGATGCTTCAGGTAATCGATGGTGGCGGCGTCGGAGGCGATAAACCCACCCAGGCTGGCCAGCGACTTACTGAAGGTGCCCATGATGAAGTGGACTTGGTCGGTCAACCCGAAGTGGCTGGCTGTGCCTGCGCCCTTGTCTCCCAGCACACCGATGGCATGAGCGTCGTCCACCATCACCGCAGCCCCATACTGCCGCGCCAACCGGCATACCTCCGGCAACTGAATAATGTCGCCTTCCATGCTGAAGACCCCGTCCACCACGATCAGTTTGCCGGCATCCAAGGGCAATTGCTTGAGCCGTTCCTCCAGGCCGACCATGTCCCGGTGCGGGAACCGGATAAAATCCCCCAACGATAGGAGGCATCCGTCCACGATGCTGGCGTGGTCGCACTTGTCAGCCAAAACATATTCGTTGCGGCCAACCATGGCGCTAATGACGCCCAGATTGACCTGGAAGCCGGTGCTGTAGATCAGCACAGCCTCCTTGCGCACCAGTCGCGCCAGGGCTTCCTCCAGCTCGATGTGGATTTCCAAGGTGCCGTTAAGGAACCGTGAGCCAGCGCACCCGGTGCCGTATTTTTCCAACGCAGCCCGAGCCGCTTCCTTGACCTTGGGATGATTGGTTAGGCCCAGGTAACTATTGGACCCCAACATCAACACCTTCCGGCCCCGGATAATCACCTCGGTATCTTGGCCGGAGGAAATGGTGCGGAAATACGGATACAACCCCAAAGCCCGCACCTCGGCTGCACTGGTAAACTGCCGCACCTTGTCCAGCAACGTTACCGGGGGTGGGCCAGCCCGAGGCCGAAGCGTTCGGGCCCGACCGTCTTTGGATTGGCTAGCCTGGGCCTGTTGAAGCTTGGTGGGTGCAACCGACTCTTGGTTACGCCGTGCAGTTGCCGAACGCTTCATGGGCGCAACCGACTTGGACAGAGCCAGTTGAGATGAGCTTGGAGTCCTCATGAGCAATCAGTGGCTTTCGATCCTGAACTGCAGCCTGACCCCCGGCCAAGGCTTCCGGATCGCTAATCCGAGTCCGTCCCTTTGCATGGCCGGTCCCGTCAGCCCAGCTACTGCTCAGCCAGAATCCCGGCAACCCATAGCCCCAGGTGGGCTACCTTTTCCGGCCCGACTACACCCAGTGTAAGCCGTCTCAGTGCCACCTGTTGCCCCTTGGAGACCCTTGCACAGGGCTCCACTGCGGGTTTGCGCTTCTGAGCCATGACCCGATTCTTTCGGCACGCCCACAGCCTCAGTTTTACCCGCCGGCCCTGTCAAGACCTTTTCCTGACCTCTGGCCGAGCCAGGGCAGGTCCCCTACCTCCGGCCGGAACCCCACCCATCCTCGGATGCTTAGCGCAGGGCCGGGGCGCCATCGCCCTTTAGCTTGGGTTCCGGCTGGTCTTGCGCGCCACTCGCCAACCCGGTTTCATGGTGCCGGGCTCAACCAAAGCCCTGAGCGCCCAGCTTACAGCTAAGCCCGGCGCACGCGGTGAGGCAGCCAGGCTTGCACAGGGCAAAACCTGAAAACCGCAGCCGGCGGACTTGAGCTTCGGCTGCGGGGCCAACGTGTAACTGATTGACTGCGAACATGAAACGATACGGGATGGTGATCGGCCTCAACGCCGACAAGATCGACGAATACAAACGCCTCCACGCAGCCGTCTGGCCGGATGTGCTGCGCATGATCAAGCAGTGCAATATCCGCAACTACTCGATCTTCCTGCGTCACCTAGACAACGGCCAGCATTACCTGTTCAGCTACTTCGAATACACCGGAACCGATTTCGCCGCTGACATGGCACGGATGGCGGCTGACCCGACCACGCAACGCTGGTGGAGCCTATGCAAACCCTGCCAAAGACCATTGCCAGACCGCCACCCGGACGAATGGTGGGCCAGCATGGAAGAAGTGTTCCATCTGGATTGAGCTGAGCCAGCCCCGCCCCCCGGGCCGTGCTGGTCTCAAGTTCAGGGGGTCGGTTGGCCCGACCGCTAGACGCGGCGGGCTTCGGCAGGGCGGCCACCACTGCCGGAGGGCGTGTGACTCTAGCCGAAGCGGGCGGACGGCTGGCCCGATGTGGCCGCAAAATCGGTAATCCCAGACCCTGCTTACCTCTGGCCAGCCAACCCGATGCCGGTTTGCCAAGCCAGCACAGCGCTTTGGACCGTCGAGTTCTATCCCGGCCAGGATTCTTGGAGGGTCGGGTTCCACCCCGGCCCCATCATCCTTCCAGTGACCCGAACCAACCCGCGCTCAGCTCTGGACCTATGCCTTGGCTGGGCCGGGCCGGCCACCCAGGCCACCAAGCCGACAGGCCCCTTTCACCACGCAGCCAACCTACAAAGGCGGCCAGCATCAGCTCTGGCTGCGCCGCAGCCAGGCGGCAGAGCAGATGTGACCGCACAAGTTCAGCCTCCGGTTCGGCTTACCGGCGGCCGTGGCGCCAATCCCGCACCGACACCATCGTAGGACCTCCGGCGCCACCAAGGCCCGGTAGGTTGGGCGGTGTAAGGCTTTGTGGGCCAACGCTGCCAGCCTAGGTCAGTAGCGCAGGCTGGCAGCTCAGGGGGACAGCAGTCAACAGCGGAGCGCCGAGCCGGTGGTTATGGTTCGGGTGCGACGTCGGGTGCCAAGGCCGGGTCGCGGTATGGGCTGGTTACCTTGAACCGGGCCAGCAGTTGGTCGCACAGCGCCACCAGATCGGGTCGTTGTAGGTTTGAAGCTAGGGTTCTTGCTTGCTGCGCCGTGGCTTGTGCGGCTTGGAAATTCGCCGTCTCAGCTTGAGCCGCCGCCAAGGCCAATAACCAGCGTGGTTGCACCTGGCCAGTCAGTGTGCAGGCGCGCTGGGCGCGCGCCAGAGCTGCTGGCCCGTTGCGGAATTGCGGGTCTGGGCAGGTGGCCAGGGCCCAAGCCGTGATGCCTAGAACCTCCGGATCGTCCGTGGGCAAGCGCAGCGCTTCATGCCAATGGGACAGCGCAGCCTTGCTCTGGCCCTGCGCCCGCAACGCCAAAGCCAGAAATGCCTGCGCATCAGCCAAGCCGCTATCCGCGCGCACCGCCCGCTGCAGCCAGCCCACCCCGTTGGTGGACTGGCCGAGCTCAATGAGGGTTAGCCCCAGCCACGCCATGGCCTGGGCATAGTAGGGGTCTAACTGCAAAGCCTGTCGATAGCTACCCAGACCCTGGTTGACCTGGCCGGCGGCCACCAAAGCCCGGCCCAGCATCCAATGGATTTGTGGGTCAACCGGCATCAGGCGCGCCGCAGCCGATAACTGGTCTGCTGCAGCTAAGTATTGACCGCACCAAATCAGGGCCACTCCGAGATTAAATCGAGCTTTGACGTTATTCGGGTTGTGCTGAAGCGCTTGGGTGAAGTGGTTGGTGGCAGCCGCCAGATCACCCAGCAACAACAGAGCTGAGCCGAGGTTATTGTGCGCTTTATCGTAGCCCGGCCGGATGCGCAGAGCGGCCCGAAAACAGTTCGTGGCTTCAGCCGCGTTGCCTGCGGCCAGGTGCAGACCGCCCAGATTCAAATGCGCGTCCAGGTAATCGGGTTTGAGCCGGATAGCCTCTCGATAGTGTTCGATTGCCTGGGTCGTGTGGCCCAGTTGAGCCAATGCGTGGCCCAAGTTGTAGTGGGCGATTGGATTGTCGCCTGTGGCGCGCAGCGCTTGAGACCAAAGCGAGACGCTGTCGCGCCAGTGCTGGACCTGTTGGCGGCTGACCAGCGCCAAAGCAAACGCTACTGCGACGGCAGCCGCCCGGCGCAAACCCACCAACCACCGCCACCGGGCCGTCAGCTCCACTGCCGCCCAGCTCACAGCCACAAAGATCCCGATCAAAGGCACATACGTATAGCGATCGGCAATGGCCTGGTAACCGACGGGCAACAAGTTGATGGTCGGCAACAGCGTCACCACAAACCACGACCAACCCCAGAGCAGATACGGCGCCCGCCGCCAGCCAGACACCGCCAGGGCAGTGATGAGCCCCACCGCCACTGTTGAGCCCAGCACCCACGGCCAAGCCCAACGGGGCGGCATCGGGTAAAGCACCGCTAAGTCCACTGGCCAAAATGTCTTAGCCAGATACCGCACATACGAAATGGGCACATTGGCCAAACGCAGGCTCAGGGGGACTTGTTGTAGCGACAGCAGACTGCCGCTGGCTTTGACCCCCAGCACCGTGATTGCTGCCGAGCCGGCTGCCAGGCCAAAGAACGGCAGTTTCTCCCGCACCAACGGCCAGCCGGCTCGCACGGCTGCACTCACGGTCAGACCACTGGTCTGCAGCTCGCCCGGCGGCCAACGCCGCAACGGCCAGTAATCCAGCAACAGCAACACCACCGGCAACGTCACCACCATCGGCTTGGCCATCAGCCCGGCTGCGAAGCTTGCCAAGGCCAGGCCGTATTGGAGCTGGGAACCGGTGCGGGCGTATTGGGCGTAAACCGCCGTGGTCAGCAACCAGAAGAACGTGCTCACCAGGTCCTTGCGTTCAGCCAGCCAGGCGACCGACTCGACGTGCAGCGGATGCAGCGCAAAACAAGCCGCCACAAATAAACTGCGCTCGACCGACCCGGTCAGGCGCATCAGCACCCACCAGACCAAGACCGTGTTGAGGACATGCCACACCAGGCTCACGTAGTGATGCAGGCCGGCCTCCAACCCAAACAACTCGCAGTCCAGCATGTGCGATAGCCAGGTCAGCGGATGCCAGTAACTGAAGTAGGTGGTGGTCAATGCCCAGCCGATGCCCTCGACGCTCAGACCCTGGCTGACGATGGGATTTTTGCTGATGTAATGCTCGTCGTCGTAGTTCGTGAATTCGAACTGGCCAACCTGCTGGTAAACACCCGCGGTGGTCAGCACCAAAGCAACCAAAACCAGCCCAGCCACCTGACGGCGCCAGGAATCCGCTGTTGCAGTTTCGGGCTTGGATAGCGTAGCCACCATGGATCAGCCCGCTTCGGCGCATCGCCCCAGGCTGCTCACAAGCCCCAGATCAACCCGAGCTGGCTGGTTTGGCCTGGCCGTCGGATTCGCGCGGCGGGAACTCGAAGCTGATCTTGCCCTGTTTATCCAAGACCAACCAGGCAGCGAACTTGGTGCCCCGTTTCGACACAAAGTCCTTCAGCAGATCCGTCTTGCCGGTGGTCAGCAGTCGAGCGAACTGGTCGCGGCTGATAGGCTGTTGGAGGATGGTTTTGCCGAGCTTGAACTTGCAGGATTTGGTGTCAGCCTGGGTTTTCTCGCAGACATAATGGGTCTCGGTCTCGAACACCTTCCCCCCACAGCGCGGGCAGGTGCCCAAGGGCTGCTGGCCGGTGAAATCGACTTGGGCGGCTGGAGTTTTGGCCTTGGATTTGCCGGCTGTGCGGGTGCTGGCCTTGCGCCCCTCGAATTCAAAACCAACTGTCCCGTCCGGTTGCAGCACCAAGTAGGCCTTGAACCGCCGGCCATTCTTGGAGACGAAACGGTCCAGCAGGTCAGTCTTGCCCGTGCTCAGTAACTTGGCCAATTGCGTCCGGTCAATGGGCTGCTGGAGAATCACCCGCCCCAGGCGGAAGTCACAGGTTTTGGCCGGGCCGATCGCCTTTTCGCAGATGTAGTTGGAGCCGTTTTCAAGCAGGCGATGGTGGCATTTGGGGCACTGGCCAACCGGTTCGGCCGTGGCTGAGGCGCTGGGTGCCGCTGCGGCAGCAGGCTGGGGCTGCTCGCTGCCAAAATCGAACTGAACTTTAAACTCGGGCGTCAGTTTCAGCACCGCCGCAAAGGGTTGACCTCGCCGGCTCCGAAAGCCCTGTAACGGCCCGATCTGTTTGTCGCGCAGCAACGTCAGCACCTCATCCCGGCTCAACAGCCGGCCCGCTACAGTCTTCCAAAGCGAAAAGTCGCACTTGCTGTTGGTGCAGGTGAAGCTCTTGAACCGCTCGACCAAGGGCTGACTGCATTTGGGGCATTGGCCAAAGGGCTCACTGGCCGGCAGGTGTGCATCGGGCTTGATCTGTTTGGCTTTGGCCACAATGGCCGCCGTCAACGCCCGGATGTCGCGCATGAAAGCCTCGCGCGACAGCTTTTTCTGCTCGATCTGGCGCAGCCGAAATTCCCATTCGCCGGTCAGCTCCGGGCTGGTCAGCTCCGGCACAGCGCTTTTGAGCAGGGCAATGGTTTGGATGGCTTTGGCGGTGGGGCGCAGTTCTTTGCCGTGCCGGGTGAGGTAATGCGCGCCGATGAGCGTCTCGATAATGGCCGCGCGCGTGGCGGGTGTGCCCAAGCCTTTCTCTTTCATGGCCTCGCGCAGTTCCTCGTCTTCAACCAGCTTCCCGGCCCCTTCCATGGCGCTCAAGATGGTGGCTTCGGTATAGCGGGCAGGCGGTTTGGTTTGCTCGGTGTGGATGTCCAACCGCTCGGTGGCCACTCGTTCCCCGCGGCTTACCGCCGGCAAAGTCGCGGCCTCGGCGTCGGCGGCTTCCCGGCCATAAACCTCCAGCCAACCCGGCGCCAGCAGGATCTTGCCCTCGGTCTTGAACGGTTCGCCTTCAACCCGCGTGATCCGGGTGGTGCTTTCGTATTCGGCTGGTGGATAAAACACCGCCACAAACCGTTTGACCACCAGATCGAACAGCGCTTGCTCGTCTCGATTCAATGCCGAGGGGATGTTGCCGGTGGGGATGATGGCGAAGTGGTCGCCGACCTTGGCATCGTTAAAGACCCGTTTGTTGGGTCGGACCCAGCCTTGGTCCAGCACCTTGCGCGCAAACTGGCCCAACGCCGTCAACTCCAAGCTCTTGAGCGTCGCTTTAACGGTGGCTGGGTAATCCTCGGGTAAACAGCGTGAATCGGTGCGCGGATACGTGATGGCCTTGTGCCGTTCGTACAGCGCTTGCGCTAGCTGCAACGTTCGCTGAGCCGAGAACCCGAACCGGCTATTGGCATCCCGCTGGAGCGAGGTCAAATCGTAAAGCTGTGGGGGCGCCTGGCTGACGGGCTTTTTCTCTTCCAGCTCGACCACGCCCGGTTTACCGAGGCACTTGGCGCGCAGCGCCTCCGCCAACGGCAAATGCCAAAGCCGCGCAGCGTGCCGGTGTTCATCCCACAACGAACCGCCAGCCGGGTCCAATGCAGTTGCGGCGCTGGCTGCGTCCAAACCCAGCCGCGTCAACAGACGCCGCGTCCGGTCCAGCTCAGATTCTTCTTTGCTAAACTGCTCGTCAAACCAACGGCCTGGATACAACCCGGCGGCGGCACCGAACGTGGCTTCTAATTCGTGGAACGCGCGTGGCTTGAACTCTTGGATTTTCTGTTCGCGCTCGACGATGATCGCCAGCGTGGGGGTTTGCACCCGGCCCAGTGACGTGATGCTGCTGCCGCGCCCGCCTCGCAGTCGCAGCGTAAAGGCGCGTGTAGCATTGATCCCAACCAACCAGTCGGCTTCGTTCCGGCTCCGAGCCGCCTGGGCCAAGGGCTGCATCTCTGCATCGGTGCGCAGGTGCCTGAACCCCTGGCGGATGGCTTCCGGCGTCATGGACTGCAACCACAACCGCCGGATAGGCTTGGTGCAGCCGGCGTATTGAATGATGTAGCGGAAAATCAACTCCCCCTCCCGGCCCGCATCGCACGCGTTGATGACCTCAGTGACGTTCTTGTCTTTGAGCAGGCGGCAGAGCACTTTCACCCGCCCATCCATCTTGTCCACCGGCTCCAAGTCGAACGTCTCGGGCATGATCGGCAGCTTGTCCAAGGCCCACTTGTCTTGGTCCTTGAGGGCGGCCGGCACAGCCAACTCGAACAAATGCCCCACCGCCCACGATAGCAAGTAATCCTTGCTCTCGTAGTAATCCTTGGTCTTCTTGAAGCCGCCCAGTGCCTTGGCGATATCCTCCGCTACCGACGGCTTCTCGGTAATGATCAGCGCCTTGCCCATACACAAAGACCCACCTTCTAGCCTGGCCCAGGCCAGTTTGGCAACCCCACTCTTTGCCGGCCCCGTGGACGGATCGCCACCAACAGCTATCGAGCACCGGGCCCGGCCTACCTCCACGGGATGGCTCGTGCGCGGGTTCAGCCCGGCGCCCGCCCCGCTAACCCTAGAGCTAGCCCGGCTCAATCCCGCTGCACCCGCACCCCACGCGGCGCCCGCACCGTGGTTTTGACCGTGCCATCGGGCCTTTTCTCATGCCGTAAGTGCACCACCCCATGCGGCGTGGGGAAGGTGCCTTCCACCCACTGCAAATCACCCAAATGCGGCTGGACCCGTATCCGGGTGCAGCCGGGGGCCAGCACTTGCACACCCAACACATGGTCACTCAGCCAGGCCGTGGGACCACTGGCCCAGCCGTGACAAAGGCTGTGCCGGAAGCCTTTGTAGCAATAATTGCCGAACTGGCCGTGAACATCCATTTTGCCCGGAGGCACCAATTCATCGATTCGCGCAGCGTTGTTGGTCCAGTCCAGGTCAAAATCTTCCCAAAAGGTGGTTGCGCCCAAGTCAAGCATCCCGCCCCAGTAAGCCCGGATTGTATCCAGGCAACCCTGGTAATCGCCGGCTTTGGCGCGGGCCTCGAGCACGTAATAGCCATAGAAGGTGCTGAGCCGGCGCGGCCCATCTACGGCTAACACCTCACGATTGAGCGCGCCGGCATCGCCCAGGCCAGCCAAGGCCATCAGCGCAGCGGCTTGTTTGCTGTTGCCATGCTCGGGCACGTGCCGGCGCAGGCGGGCGACTGCCTCGATGCATTGCCGCCGCAGGGCCGTGTCCCCCAACGCCTCGCTTAGCTCAGCCCCGGCTTGGAAACTCAGCACCATCAATGCCTGCAAACCAGCATGGATGGCCTTTTTGTTTTGACTGGATGGCCAGTCCAAAAACCGCGTCTCCGGCAGCCGCTCAGCGCCGTCAGGCCCGATGTATTTGGCCAACTGCTCCAGCAAACCGCGCAGGTAAGTCTGTTGAGCCCGCAGGTAATGGAGATCACCGGTGTAGCGATACCAACTGTGCTGAATGAGCACCCACCAGATCGAATACGAGCTGATCCCGTTCATCCAGCGCGGCAGCGGCGTCTGGTCGCGCACCAAGTCCAAGCTCGCCGGCACGATCTGCAGCGGCCCAAACACAGCCAACACCGTCATGGTCTCCGGATGCATGTCACCAATCCAGACCAACCGGTCGCGTTTGATCCCGTCCCACACGTAGTCTTGCAAATTGAGATGCACCGTGTAAGCGCCCGTCTCCCAAATCCGGTTCAGCCGCGGGTCGTTGCACCGGAACGAACCCAGATAGGGCAGATCGCGATACACCAACACCGCGCGCACGCCCCGCAGCGCCACAAAACTGTCCGGCTCCACCAAGTCCAGCCGCACGAACCTAAACCCAGTCTGCCCCAACTCGATAGTCCCCAACCACGGCACGCGGATTGTCTGATCCCGCACCGCATGGTCGTTGCTCGCGTTGCTTTCGCCACCCAGCTCGCTCATGGCTTCAGCAGCCGATTCACCGAACCGGACGCGCACCCGGACGGTCTTATCCGCCGCCGAAGGCGCTTTGAGGTCCGACACCGCTATCTGGACGCCGCCGTGCAGTTCGCGGCCAAAGTCCAACAGCACACCGGGCGGCTGACCTTGATGCCGCAACAGGCAGCCGGCCCGATCATCCAGGGTCGCCTGGCCAGTAAACGGTTCCAGCAGCCGCTGCGGGTTCTGGACCACGGCACCCGGCTGTTCCGACTGCCACAAAACCCGCTGCGGCAGGATATACTGCCGAACCCGAGGGTCCGGCTGAGCCCAGCTGCTTAGATCCCTGGCCGGTGGAGGCAAAACGCCCGACGCCCACCCGGCCACTCCACCCACTGCATCCATTAGGCAACCGAATCCTAGCACCAACCCAGGCCCAACCTTCAGCTTCCGTTTCATAGCGGCCTCAGTGTGGCCGCAGCGGAAGCGCACAGTCCAATCCCAAAATGATCGAGCCTCTCCATGCCGAGGCTAGGGCCCGGCGCTGCGCCGGCATACGGCGTAGCGCTGCCTTAGGAACCTGCCGGACTTAGCTCAGTTGCCCGGTGAGGTCGAATGCTCAGCGGTTCAGACACTCCGGATCACGCTTTGGGGTAACCCCCAGCAGAACTTAAGGGCAACCTTGGGCCTCACCCAAGCGCCCGGCAGGCAAAGTCCCTGGTTCCCAGTCAGTCCCCCCGCTTCCTCAGCTCGCCCCGGCCAGGCCCAGCCCCGCCCCCAGCCGTTGAAAGTTCTCTTTGGCCGCATACCCGCAGTCGGCCAGCACCGCCGTGGGCTGGCCCCAGCCCTTGGGGAATGCTCTGCACATCCGGCTCCAACTGACCCGCGTCGCTGCCGCTGTCGCTGACCCGCTGGCCCACAATCAACTGGCTGCCTTCGGCGTCCACCACCACCTGCGCATGGCACTTTGGCTGTAGCCCTCCCGCTGGTTCTTGCGCATCAGCCGCGCGTCCGGATCCGTCAGGTTAATCTGCTCCTCAGGCGCCGGCGCCGCAGGCGGCGGCTTGGAGGCCGGACCTTGAGCGCAGCCCTCCCGGGGCTGAGGTTGGGCCAGTTGGCGTTGGGCTTCGGCTTTCTCAGCCTCAGCCCGCGCTTCCAGCCGCGCACAGGCTTCGTCCATCTTCTGCAGCAGCGCTTCCCGCCGCGCAATCTCCTCAGGCAGCCGCTGCGGATCCTCATCCCTCTGATCCGCCCGCTCGGCTTGCGCCAGCAAGGCCTGGACCTCCTGTTGCAACTGGACGCGCAGTTGCTGCGCCCGTTGGTCGGTAACGTTCTTGTCCTTGGAAGCATTGGCCCGAATCTGGGTGCCGTCCTGGCTCACCATGCCCAGTTTGAGCAGCTTCAGTTCACGGGCCAGCTCCAGCACCTCCACAAACGCCGCCGCGATGGCCTCCTGGTTGTTGCGTCGGAACGTGCAGATAGTGTCATGATCCGGATGGGTGTTGCCCGTCAGGTAGCGCACCGTAATGTCGCGATAGGTGGCCCGCTCGATGCGCCGGGAGCTGAAAATGCCGTTGGCATAGCAGTCAATCAGCAACGCCAACATCATGTGCGGGTGGATATTGTTCATCGCCACAAGCCTTGTAGTTGACCGCGAAGGCTGACACCGGCAGCCGCTCCACCGCGTCGATGACGAAGTGGACCGGATCATCCTGGGCTACCCAGTCGCGCAGGTCCAGGGGCAGCAACAAGGGGGTGTTGCGGTCGATGGTTTTGAAGCGCTGTGCCATCTTGCCTGACGGGCCATCCTGGCCCCGCGGTTGTTCAATTCACACCCATCTTTCCTCCCAAAAAGTCCGACAGACTCCCAGCCGACCTTGCGTGAATTGAACACTGCATCCCAAGCTGAGTTGTTACCCACCGTGGTCCCTACCGAGGCGGTCGGTGCAACACGCTTCGCAGCTTGCAGGCATGGGCAGTGGTGTTTCACGAGCTAACCAGAGAAAGCCCGGTTCACCGGGTTTTCGTCCGATGGCCCTGTTTCGAAGGCAAGGAGGCGTGGTTGCTTCGGCGTTGAGTGGCCTGGAGCTAGCCTTCCGGTGGAGGCTCCTCATTGCAGGCGACCCGATCGGTCTTAAGCCCGCATGAGGTCGACGGGCCATGGCCACGAATGAGATCAACGGCATTTCCCCCTGCGGGCGATCAACCTCAAGCCGCTCTCTTCGCCGCAACGCCCGCCGCGGTGGCTTTGGAAAAACGACCGGGGCCTTCTTCAGCGGGCACCGTCAGCGGGGTTCTGCCAATTCTTACCCTGTGAGCAGAGACGCGTAGGTCCTTCTTCGCGCAGCACTTGTACACCCGAGGGCGGCTCGCGGAGTCCTGGCCGTTTGCGTGCGAGCTGCTACTGCGGCTGCTGCCACACCAGACGATAGAACCGGCGTCCGGTGTCTGGCAACGCCAAGCTCACGCTATGGCGCAACCCTTCCACAATCGGCTCCTGGCCCACTGGCGTCCAAACCGGTGCGTCCAGGTCTTGGGTTTGTTGTAATCGGAAGTGGCCCGCCCCGCACCAAGAGATGACGATCTGAGCGCCCTGCCGTTCAATGGTCAGTCGGGGCTGAACTAGGCTATAGGCCGGCACTGGGACCTGATTCAGATCGTCGGGGCCGTTGACCAGCACGCGCCCGCGGGTGCTGGTGGCGTTGGTGTTGTTAACGGTGTAAAACTCGACACTTGCGCCACCCCCACCGTCATAGTACAGCAGCCGCACCGGATACAGGCCGGGCTGATAAACCAGCACCTCAAACTCGGTAGGCACCTGCGGGCCGCGTGTGCCGTGATAGGCGCCCAGCACCAAGTTGGTGTCATAACCGGCCGTCAGTTTGAAGCCGTCATCGCTGGCGACGCCAAAGGTGACCAGGCCGGCAGGAAGTTGCAGCCAGGCAATGGCTTCCATGGCGATGTGCGAGGGGTAAACGGCATTGCCGTAGGGGAAGAGGATATCGCCGCCGAGTTGGCCTTGGGCGGTGCCGTCCTGGCTGTAATTGATCACGTTCGTCTCGATGTACGCAGCGGGCTGGGGCGTGCCGGTTATTTCATTTGTCACTGGGCCAGAGGGCCCGACCAACAAGCCAGCCAGTTGTAGCTCCGCCCGCGCCGCGGTGTTGGTGAACACCGGGTCAGTGTTGGTCGGGGCCAAGTGTAGGCGAACATTAAACCCGCGAGCAACACCCGCGCTCAACGGCAGTGCCAGAGACGGAGGCAACGCCGGCATCGCCACCGTCTGGAAGCGGTACTGGTTGGTGAAGGTGTGGCCCGAACTATCCGCATAAACCACGGTAACGGTATGCGCCTGGCCCGGCGCAAGGAAGGTAGGCGGGCTGTGTTGCACACGCACGCCGGAGTCAGTGTCGCTGACGGTGGTTTGTGGCGTGCCGGTGACGTCGGTGCCGTCCACAAAGAGCCGCAGACCCTCCGCTACCACACTGGTGTCAGCGTCCACCAGGTGCAGGTCCAAGCCTGCCAGCGGCGAGACATCAATTTGGCGGGGGTAGGGCGAAGCTAGCCCGAGCGTCGGCTGCAGCGTCTCCGGCGTAGGCAGCACCGGCACCAGATACAGGCCGCCCATGCTAACCCCAGTCATCGGTCCCGGAATAAACGTGATGATGTCGGTGGGCAAGCGGACGACCCGCTCTATACCGAAGGCGTCGGTTAGAGGGATCAATCGAAACGTGTTCATAGAGCCGGGCAGGTAGAAGACACCTTGGAGGCGGGCGCCCCAAGGCTGTTCAACTGCGTTGCTGGAAGTGAGGGTGACGACCTGAGGTGTGCTTGAAAGTACCTGCAGGAACAGGCGCCAGGCGCCGGTATTGACTTCGCCGGTAAAATTGCCATCGACGCCTTGATAGACGGCCCGCACGATCGACGGGTCGAACGTGTCGAACTGAACATCGGCCTGGCCGATGCCGGTGGCGTTGCTGACCGTGATGCTGATATTGTAAACTTGGTTCGGTTCCAGGCCTTCGTAGGTCACATAGAAGCCCGCGTCCGTGCTGAAAAACTCTAGATCATCCGAAACGTCCTGCCCGTTGACCAGCACGCGGATGCCGCTGGTAGGGATTGGCTGCGGCGAGGTCGTCTGGAAGCCGAACGCGGTGACGGTGGTGTTGTGCTGGGAGCCGTCGGGCGGGAAGAAGTCTCCAATAGCCGGCGGCGCGGGCGGCACAGACCCGGTCATGGCGTAGGCCACCACGTTGGCTACCAGGCGCCTCCCATTCCAACTGATGGAGGCCCAGCTCCCACCGCTGCGGTAGTCTGGCAACTCAAAGAACACCCGGCGCCGCACATACGTCTGGCCGCCAGCTTGATAAAAACTGCGCACCTCCCCAGGGTTTTCATCCCACACGGCCAGGCAGTAGGGGTTAAACGGCATGTTCACCTGCGCCAGCAACTTCATGTGCGGACCGCCGTCGGCGGCAGGAAAGAACCCACCATAGCCGGGTGCGGCATTGTTGGTCACAAACAAATCCGTGTTTAGCCCGGCCAGAATCGGGTGCTGCGGGTCCAGAAAAATCAGCCTCCTATCATACGTCGCTAGGGTACCGGAATTGGGCGTGTTTACCCACCTCCACCGGTCGCTGCGCACATAGGGTGCGTTGCAGCAAAGAATGGGCACGTTGAGGTTGTTCCAGATGGCTCGTTCTGCCTCAGAGCCCGCCAGCACGCCACTGCCGTAGCTGCGGTGGATAATGATCAGGTCGTAGTTGTCTGTCAGCTCCGCGATCAACTGCGCCTGCAGAGCCGCGTTTGTGCTCCCGATCACGTCCAGAATTTCGTAAGGACTGAGCCCCGGGTCGGGCAGCACAGTCACGGTGTAGCCCAGGCTGCGCAGGAAGTCCCCGAAGCTGTTCGAGAAGGCTCAAGCGCTGCTGAGCATGGCGGATTCGGTGAAGCAGTCCGTGGCTGAAGTATCGGACCTGCGAGCGGGGCGGTTGGCGCTGGCGTTTGTGCCGGCCTTGGGCACCTATTGGCTGCCCAACGTCTTCCAGGAATTCCGCCGGGAGTACCCATGCGTCAAGTTGGCGCTTGAGGAGGATGACTCGTTGGGAGTGGCAGCGCGGGTGGAGGATTCCAGCGTGGAATTGGGCTTTCTGGAGCTGCCCCTCAATGACCAAACTTTTGAAATTCTAAATGTCTGGGAAGAGCCCGTTTGGGCCGTACCGCCCCAGGACCACCCGCTGGCAACCCGCACCTCCGTCGCGTTGAGCGAGCTAGCGACGGAGGCCTTCGTCGTGCATCGGGACGGGTTGCGGCAGCAAACCCTGGAAGCGTGCCGGCGTGCCGGTTTCGAGCCGCGCCTTGCCTGTGAGTGCAGCGAAGAAGAAACCGCCGTAGCCTTAGTGCGCGCCGGGCTGGGGGTGATGCTGCTGCCGGGATTGGCGGCTTCTGCGCGGCGCCCGGGCCTGGTGGCAGTGGCGATCTCGGCTCCCAAACTGGTTCGGCAGTTTGGCCTCATCAGCCGTCGGGGACGGGAACTGTCGGCGGCTGCCAAGGCGTTCGTCGAACTGGTCAAGAAGTCCACTTTCCCGAGGGTGTGCGAAAAGCCCGCCCAGCCACTCTCGCATCGGCCCAGCCCAATGGAGACCGCGGCGGCAAGTTTGCGGCTCGGCGCTGCCTCTGCTGATCGGGCGCCGGAGGCGTTGCTGACGCCGCTCCGGTTCCTGGAACGGAGTGCACACGTTTATCCCGACAAGCCAGCCGTCCGTTATGGCAATCAAACCTACTCTTATGCGCAGTTTGCCCGGCGCGTGCGCCAACTTGCCTCGGCGTTGCGCAAGGCCGGTTTGGAGCCGGGTGACCGGGTGGCATTCCTGTGCGCCAACTTGCCCGCGCTGTTGGAGGCGCACTTCGGCGTGCCTCTGGCTGGCGGCGTGCTGGTGCCGATCAATGTGCGCCTGACTGCGGGCGAAATCGCGCGCATCCTCGACCACTCGGGCGCGCGTTTGCTGTTTGTGGATACGCAGTTCAGCGCTTCGGTGCGCCCACTGCGTGGTCACTTCGAGACTCCGCTTCGCATCATCGACATCCCCGATTGGCCGAGAACCAAACCGCTGGGCGAACAGACCTACGAGGAATTCCTCGAATCGGGCAGCGCTCGACCCATGGGCTGGCCGCTGAAGAGCGAAGACGAGTTGATCAGTCTCAACTACACCAGCGGCACCACCGGCAAACCCAAAGGCGTGATGATCACGCACCGCAGCGCCTACCTCAACGCGCTAGGGAACATCATCGAACTAGGGCTGACGGCCGCCTCGACGCTGCTCTGGACATTGCCCATGTATCACTGCAACGGCTGGGGGCTGAGCTGGGCGGCCACAGCGGTGGGCGCCACCCACATTTGCTTGCGCCGATTGGACGAGGCGACGGTTTGGCGGCTGATTGTCTCGGAACGGGTCTCGCATCTTTGCGGCCCGCCCAGTCTCGTGGCTCACCTGCTGGACTGCCCGGGCCGGCCTACGAGGCTAGCGCAACCGCTCACTGTGTTTGTGGGCGGGGCGCCCCCGTCGGCGGGTTTGATCCAGCGGTGGGAAACGCTGGGCGCTCGGGTGCTTCATGGTTACGGCTTAACCGAAACGTGCGGCGGCTACCTGATCTGCGAACCGCAACCGCAATGGAGCAGTCTGCCGCCCGCCGAACGCGCCCAAAAACTTCGCCGCCAGGGCGTGCAGTTCGTTATCGGCGACGCGGTGCGGGTTGTGGACGAGAAACTGCGGGACGTGCCGCCCGACGGTCAGACAATCGGCGAGGTGATCATGCGCGGAGCCACGGTCACCCCCGGCTACTACAAAGAACCGGGCACCACCGCCCGGGAATTCCGCGACGGCTGGCTGCACACTGGCGACCTGGCGGTGGTGCATCCGGATGGTTACCTGGAATTGTTTGACCGGCGGCGGGACATTGTCATCCGCGATGGCGAGCACATCTCCTCCGTCGAAATCGAGCAGACACTGGCCCAGCACCCGGCTGTGGCCGAGGCCGCTGTGGTTGGCATCCCGGACCAGCGGCACGGCGAGACGCCGAAAGCCTTTGTAGTAGTTAAGCCGGGGTGCAAGGTCACGCCGCAGGCGTTGATCAAGTTCTGCCGCGAACGCCTCGCCAGCTTCAAGTGCCCGAGCCAGGTGGAGCTGTTGCCTAAATTGCCGCGGACCTCGAGCGGAAAAGTTCAGAAGTACCTCCTCCGCGAGAAAGAATGGGCAGGCCATAAGAAGCGGATTCACGGCGTGTAGTCACCATCCCAAGGCTCAATACCCATTTCCCCGCTGGCCACCAATTGCGTCCATGCCAGCCTTGCACCAGATCATACCGTTGACCCAGTGAATCAGGACTGCCCAGCTAAGGATCCTGATCCAAGGATCCGGCGCTGCGGCCCCAGATCGGGTCCGCTCTTCCGGCCAGATACCATCCCAGCGGCCAAAGCTCCGACCCTTGCAGAGCCTCCCACAGGCTCAGCTCTGCAGTCCCACCACGGCTGTTGGCAGGGCAGGTGGGTGGGATGCTGCTGAGGGATTTGGTGCTGGGGCGGATGCCTCGGTGTGGGGGCAGTCCAAGCAGTCCTTGCGTCTCCAGGCGGTTGAGCCAATCGCACGCTGGGATGTCCTCGAGCTGGCCTCTGGAGGGTGCGCCAAGTCCGCTGTTGGGCAAGGCGGAAGGAGAGCCTTCTGGGACGTCAGTCGGAGTGGGCGGCCAACAAGCCACGGCTCTGGTCCAGTTGCCCAGGTCGTGCAGCCTTTTGGTCAGGGCGACAGGGTGAGCGGAGAGACAGAAGGCCGGCAGGTTGCTGAACGCGCGCTCCAGGCCGCTAAACAGGCCCCGACCTACGTCGGCGCCTACTTGTGGACTGGATTATTCGCCGGCTGACGCCGGTGATTACGGTTGTTCTCGTTCCCATAGCCACCGGTGTGAACGGTTAGAAAGCAGCAGAATCAGATGCGGCCCTCGGTTCGGGCCTAGTAAATCGTTCCTTTACAACCTGCCCAGGGGCGTGTCAGGTTCTGGCCGGTATGAGCAAGACGACAGTTGCCGTCGGTTGCCTGTTGGCGTTGGGACTGGTCGGGTGTGTCACCAGTTCCTTCACCAATCTGACTCCTAGCGAGTTGCCCCGCAATCCCACAGGCCAGTACCTGATCGAATGCGCTTGGGAGAGTAATCAACAGACCGTCCGGCCTGAGACCATCAAACCCTATGTGATCGTAGGCTTCGACGCTTACGAAATGAGGCGCGTGCCCAAGCTGACCAACCGGTGGGAGACCTATATCCCCGTGCCAGCAGGCCAAAACGCAGTGCGGTACCATTTCAAAGTCGATTACGAATACAGCAAGTTCGGCAAGAAACCGGGCAAGGCCAGCGTCATTTCGCCCGAATACAAGCTGATGGTGGTCGAAAAGCAGTAAGCTGGCCTCGCAGCCCAAAGGCCTAGCCGCGTTGGTCCTCGCACGCCATGCGCCCGGCCTATCCAGGCGGTTGGCCCAAGCGTTTCAGCGTGATGTGTGGATAGGCAGCCGCGCCAGCTTGAGTTGACCCCACGTCAGTCTGACGGCTGTTGCCTGGTTTAGCCCGAGTCTGAGCTTCCTTGGGCGGTTGGTGCTGGCGACAGCCGCCGCCAATATAACCACGCCACAAACCCCGCAGCCGCCCCGCCCAAGTGCGCCGTGGCAGCCACGGAGCTGAAGCCGGCCAGTTGCAAGCTCACTCCCAGCACCTGCAACACCAGCCAGAAGCCTAGGGCTACCCAGGCCGGCATCTGGATCCACCGAAAATACAGCCAATACCGGAACAACACTCCTAGCCGGGCCTGGGGAAACCGCAGCGCATAAAACACAATCACGCCTGAGATGCCGCCGCTGGCCCCCACACACGGCACGGCCGAATCGGGCGCCGCCAACCAATGGACGAGGTCGCCCGCCAGGGTGGCTCCGAGCAGCAACAGCGCATACCGCGCCCGCCCCAGCGCATCCTCCACGTTGTCGCCAAACACGAGCAAGAAGTACAGATTACCGATCAGGTGAAACACGCCGCCGTGCAAAAAGAACGACGTCAGCAGGGTCAGCCCCCCGTAGCGCAAGGCTTTGGCCGGCACGAAACCAAACTGCTGCACGGCGCCCTCCAAGTCACCAAACGCCAGCAGGCTCACTCCCGTCACCGCCAAAGCCACCGCCCAAGTTAGCCACGGCCACCCGCTCACAGCCGGCGCCTGTGTCTCGACTGGGAAGCCGAACAGGGCGGGGATCGTTTTCCACAACTCATCGGGTGCTTGGTCGGACTCGGTCTCTTTGAGATGTTCCAGCTGCAGCCTAGCCAAAGCCTCGCGGGCGCGCAGTTCCAGTTGGTCGGCTGACTCGACGCGGCCTTCTGGCACTGCATCGAACTCGTGTGGATCGAACCAGACGGTTGTGCAAGTGCGGCAGGCATCCAGGGTCGGACCGGGCCCTGGGCCCGGGAAGACCCGCATGGGTTGTCGGCAAAATGGGCAGGGCTTGCCACCCCGGCATCCGCTCTGGTTCAGTTGCCGGATCAATTGAGTGGCGAACCGATCCCCAGCCATGCGGCGGATCTGGGGAAAACTGATCGCGCGTCCATCGCAACCCGGGCAATGGTAGAATATCCCACCACGTTGCCGAACCGTGTTCAGCGGCGTGCTGCAGACCGGGCAGGTTGGCATGGCACCAGGTTAATGGACTGGGCTGCGCCTGGGCAATCTGGCAGTGGCTGCTGGGCCAGTCCAGGGCGCATCTCATTTTCTTGCCCTGCACCGCACGTCGGCGGCAATGCATTTTCCGACGGTTTGCGCCGGCGGCTACCTGTTAGCCTGGCCTGCCGAGGGGAGGCAGCGGGCCGGCACATTGGCAAAGCTGCGGTACGACGGGGCAGGAACCTGCAAGACACTGAGCCGCGCTCTGCAGGCCCAGCCAGCGTTCGATAACTCCCGGCTGCTGCAGCGTCTAAGCTGGCATGAAACCCGAGACAATCACCTCCAGCCAAACCCTGGCTTCAGCCGGCTCTAACCGTACTTCACGCCGCCAGTTCATTAGCTGCAGCGCCCGAGCAGTGGCGGCTTCGGCGTTGGCAGGGGTAAGCCTGCCGGCCGTGCATGCCGCCGAGGACAATACTATTTGGCTGGCCCTGATCGGCTGCGGAGGCCGTGGCTGTGGCGCAGCCGCCGATGCGTTCCAGTCGCCCCACGGCCCGGTCAAGTTGGTGGCCATGGCCGATTTGTTTGCTGACCGATTGGCTACGGCTCACAAGACGTTGAGCGAGCGGTTTGGGAATCGCGTGGATGTGCCGCCGAGCCGGCGATTCGTCGGATTTCAGGCTTGGCGCCAGGCCATCGACTGTTTGCGGCCCGGCTCGGGCGACGTTGCCATGCTGTGCGGCTACGCCGGCTTTCGCCCGGGCCAACTGGAGTATGTAGTGGGGCGTGGGGTGAATGTGTTCATGGAAAAATCATTTGCCACAGACCCGCCCGGAGTGCGGCGCATTATGGCTGCTGGCGAAGCTGCCCGAGCCAAGAACCTCAAGATTGCCGCAGGCCTGCAGTGCCGCCATTCGCGCAACCGGCAAGAACTGATCCGACGCCTTCGCGATGGTGCGCTAGGTGAGGTGCACCTGATCCGTGCTTATCGCATGCAACCCTGCGGCTGGCTCAAGCCACGGCCACCCGACCAGAAGGAGCTGCACTGGCAGATCCGCAACTTCACGCATTTTCTTTGGGTGTCGGGCGGCTTGTTTGCCGAGATGAACATCCACCAGATCGACGAGATCTGCTGGATCAAAGACGATTGGCCGGTCACTGCCCACGGCATTGGCGGGCGGGCAGCGCATAACACCGACTGTGGGCAGAACCTGGATTCGTTTACGATCGAGTGGACCTTTGCCGATGGGACCAAGGCCTTCGACGTGGTCCGGTGGTTGCCCAACTGCCACACCGAGTTCGCCACTTATCTCCACGGAACCCGATGCGCCGCACAATTCTCAGGACCGCATCACGAAGGCACCGTCCACATCTACAAAGACCAACGCTGCAGCCCTGACAACATCGCTTGGCGCGCTCCCAAAGAGCCGGTCACCCCCTGGCAGGCTGAATGGGACGACTTGTTGGAAGCGATCCGAAAGGACCGCCCCTACAACGAGGCGCGGCGGGCTGCGTTGGCTAATCTAGCCGACATTATGGGCCGAGCCGCCGTGCACATGGGCCGCGTGGTCAGTTGGGACGAGGCGTTCAATTCAAACTTCCAGTTCTGCCCGAACATCGATCAACTTACTGAGGACAGTCCACCGCCTTTGCAAGCCAACGCCCAAGGCCGGTATCCAGTGCCTGTGCCGGGCCAGTGGATAGAGCTGTAAGCCCCCACCGCAGCAGATGAGAGGTGTTCACTGTTGCCGAACTACAGCGCCATCAGACCCAACGCGCAGGCCCCTGAGCTGTTGGCCGGCCCGAGTTGGCCCGAGATCAGCCGCGTGTCAGCGGAGTTGGAAGAACTGCGTGCCGGCTGACACATCCACGGTCCAGCCGCTGGTCGCGCCCGGCACATCTTGATACGGCCCGGTGACCGCCGGGGCCGACTGCAACACGAAACCTGGATCCCAACTGAGCGTCAGCCGGGTGCCGCTGAGGCTCCACCGCAACCGTGGCCCGACCCGCATGGCCAGCAGGCCATTGTTCGAGTTGAGCGCAAACAAGCGGCCATCGGGGGCAAAGACCGCTGCGCCGGTGGCATTGTCGTTGGCGTTGTCGGTGGCAAAGAATTCTGTGTCCAAGAACACCGGCTGGCCCGGATTTGACACGTCGTAGAGCCGCAACGTGTCCTGAGTGCCACGAGCTACCCCGGCCAGCAGCCGACGGCTCGGGTCCACGCCAATGTTGGCAATCATCGGGAACAGGTTGATGGTGTGCAGCGTTTGCACTTGGCCTGTGGACGGGTCGAAGGCGACCTGCCGCAGTGGTCGGCCAATGGCAGTGGCCCAGAACGTGTCGCCTTCGCCCCACGACAGGCCCAAGCCCAGGTCGCCTCCGGCCGCTCCGGGCACGGTTAACACGGCAATGGGCTGGTTACGGTTGATCTCGGGCATGATCAACGCCACGACTGTGCCCGACCTTGAGGCCACCAGGATTTGGGTGTTCAGGTCTGCACCCCGCACCGCCAGGGTGTCGCCCCAACGTTGGGCGTTGCCGTTGCCAGGATCACCTTCCCACACCACGGTCGGGGTCTGCTCAGGGCTTTCATCGAACCAGCGGTAAACCTTGAACGGCGTGGTAGTGCCGTTAAGGGTGAGGTTGCAAACGTAGATTTGGCCGTCGTCGGCCACCCCCACCAAGTTCATGGCAAACGTGCCGCCCGAGGGCGGGTTAGGCCCATTGTTGAGCGCGCCCAGGTCTGCTCCGGTTGCGGCGTCCAAGATATGCACCGCATCGCCTCCAGTGCGGCTGACCAGCAAAAGGTGGTCGGTCAGCGGATTGTAAGCCAGGCCGCGTTGGCTGTTATCGGTGCTGATGTAGGGCCGATCCCCTGGGGCCAGATGCCACAACTTGATCATTTTGTCAGTGTAAGGCACGTCCTCGACAATCACCCGAGCCACCGCACTGGTGGCTGAGCCGTAGGGATTGACCGCTACGGCAGTGTAGTCGCCAGCCTCCGCCAAGGTCACGTTGGTCAACAGCAGGATCATGTTGGTCTTGCCCGGCAATGGCACGCCGTTAAGACACCACTGGTAGCTGATAGGCAGCGAGCCCACCGCCGCAGCACTCAGCAAATAGTAGCCCCCCTCAACTACAGTGGCGCCTAAAGGTTGACTGGTAAAGCTCGGGGGCACGGCTGTCAGCGATACAACTTTGAAAGCCATGATCCCGTTGTTGCAGTCCAACGCCACGATCCGGTCACCCACAAAATCCACCGCGCCAATGGCATTGGCGTTGTTCGTGTTGGGCGCTGGAAAGACAAAGTCCGCAATCGTCAGCGGCGCGCTAGGCGTCGAGATGTCATAGACTTTGAACCGGTGGTCCGTCTGCACGCTTGTGGTGGCAGTCACTACCACGGCCATCAAATTTCGGTTTGTGTCCAGGCTCAAGGCGACGCCGCGACTGTCCAAGCTCAGCGTCTCGATCAACGTCAGCGTGCCGGCCAGCAGATCGAAGCTGGCGTGGCGGACGTTGGCGTTACCCCAGTTCTTGCCCCAAATGGTGTTACCGGCGCCAAAGCACAGGCCTTTGGCAAAATCGCCAGCGGTCATCGGGCTGCTGATGGTCAATTCAGTGGCGGTGAAATTGGTGCCGTCGGTGGTGGTCAGGAACGCTACCCTGGAGTTTCCCGTGCCGGAGATGATGATCTGGGTATTTGGGCCAGCGCCACGCACGTCCATGCTGTCGCCGTAGCGAAAGCCGGTGCCGGTAGTGCCTTGGAATGCGACGATAGGCGGCTCGTTCGTGTCTTCACTGCCCCACCGATACACCTTCAGCCCGGTTAACCCTGAGGTGACCAAGTTACAGGCATAAATGGCACCATCGTCGGCTGCGCCCACCTGCACCAGCACCAGTGTGCCCCCACTAATAACGCCCGGATTGGCCAGCCGACCCAGTTCCTGTCCGGTATCAGGGTCCAGAATCACAATCGTGTTGCCGCTTGTTCGGGTGGCAATCAGCACGTGGCCGGTGACCGGGTTGATAGCCACCCCCCGCTCGGTTGGGTTGGAATTGGTGGTCACGTAGTCGCGGCTGCCAGCCGGAATACTCCACAGGTTGCTAATGGCAATTTGAGCCTGGGCCAGCGCACTGCCCCAGAAGGCCATCCCCAACAGCCAGACACTGAAGCATCGAAGCCCATCATACCGCATGAGCATATTTCGAGTTTGCATAGGATGATTTGTTTGGTCCTGAACTGACGTCAAGTTACCCGCTAATGTGCCTGCCGTCAACCGCCCTGCGCCTGAGCAGATGGCGCGAGCCAACAGACCTGCCAGACCGCACGGATCAATCCGCCGACTCACGTCGGCGGCTACAGGGGTCAGCCGGGCCATCCCGTAGCCGCCGCGGTAACGCGGCGGACCTGGTGGACTCTGCCGGATGAATCCGCCGGCTTACGCCGGCCGCCACCAATTTTTCCGCCGCCTGCCGCCGGCGCCTACAGGGGCTCGGCGAGCCAGTAGCACATTTGGGGCGGCCGTCCCCGACGCATTCCGCCTAATTGGACAGCGTGCCGCGCAATGCAGCAGCCAACATGTGAGTGTAGGCTCGTTGGCCGGCCTGGTTCAGGTGTGTCTTCTGCGCAAACCAATGGTCAGGCAACGTAGCTGGCAGGTTAGTTAGGACCGCGTCCGCCTGGAGCCATGCACCCCAGTCGGCCAACATCGATTGATACCGTTGGGGGTAACCGACTCCTGCAAAGCCTTCAGGCAAAGGCGTGATCCCGGCCACCAGACGCGTCTGGGCCGGAATGACGTGCCGGAACTGCCCGGCGGCACGGCGCAATTCGGGTGCCAACCGGTACTCAGGCCGGCCTGAGGCCGGCTTGGTTTCCGGGTCAACTGCACTGCCGCGATGCGCGGTGAGGTAATGATGCAATTGGGCGGTAAAGCCGTAGCGCCGGCCCCAAGCGCCAGGCAACGGCCGCGGTAGCCATCGGGCCAGCAGCCGGTTATGGACTCGGTCCAGTCCCAGCAGACGCGCCAATCGGTCAAAGGTAGTGTCGCCAGGCCAATAATCGCGGTCTTCCAACATCGCTCGTAGCGCTCGGCTCTGCCAGGAATCCACGGGCGCCAAGCGCATCGTTTCGGGGTGCAGCAACAGCACCACGGTGTGGACCTGGCCGGGGTTAGCGTGCAGGTAACTTCTCAGCAGCAGAGCCTGCGTGTCCAAGTCCACATAACTCAGGGTGCCGAGGTTGAGCGTGGGTTGGCCGAAAGCCCGACTCAGGGTCCGGGCGCATACGTCCATCAAACAGGACGAATCGCCTAGCAACAGCACCGTGGCATCCTGCCGCGACCGGGCGGCATGGGCTTGATGGACCAGCACCGTGCGGTCCACGTCCAACGCAGGCCACGGTGCCGGCAGCCAGCCGAACCAGGCGCTGGCGTGCATAGCCGCAGCAAACCCAGCCACCACTGCCACCGGCACAGCTAGGACGCGGATTGGTTCTCTAAGTCCAAACTCGTAGCAATGACTTTGCATCGGGAGCCCATCAGAACTGGAAGTAGATGAAGGGCACACTGGCCTTTTCCCAGAACAGCAGGATGGCCACGACCAGTAGCCCCTCCAGCAGACCGACCGCCCAGCGCCGCAGCCGTAACGGTGCCAGCAAGTCGCCGGTGCGGTGTTGCCACCATTGCATGAGCACCAGCGGCATCGCCAATACCACCAAGTTGATCGCATAGCTGCCCAGCCACACCGGTGCGGTCCAGTCGGTCAGAGCAGCGGTCATGCAAACAATCTGATCTAAGGACCGCGCTCGGAACAGCAACCAACCATAGAAAACACACAGCATCGTGCCGAGCCAGGCTGCTGCGCGGGCCAGCTTGGAGCCACGGGCTGCCATGCCATGGGCGGGAGGCGCCTGGGTGAGCCCGAGTGAGCTGAGCAACCGATGAACCATCAGACCCAGCCCGTGCCACGCGCCCCACAGCACAAAGTTCCAGGCTGCCCCGTGCCATAACCCACCCAGCAACATGGTTAGCCAGAGATTCAGGTAGGTGCGCGCCGGCCCGCGGCGGTTGCCGCCCAAGCTGATGTAGAGGTAATCGCGCAGCCAAGTGGACAAACTGATGTGCCAGCGCCGCCAAAAATCGCGGAGGTTGGTGGCGGTGTAGGGAAGGCGAAAATTCCACATGATGTCGAACCCCAACAGCCGGGCGGCGCCGCGCGCCATGTCCGAGTAGCCCGAAAAATCGCAGTAGATCTGCAGGCCAAAGGCTATCGTGCCCAACACCACCGCTGGCCCTTGGTATTCCGTACCCCCATACACCAAGTCCACCAACGGAGCCAAGTTGTCCGCCAGAACGACCTTCTTAAACAAACCCCAGATCAGCAGCCAAACCCCTTCCTCTAGCATCGCCACGGTGATGCGCCGGGTTTGAGCAAACTGGGGCAGCAAGTGGGCTGCCCGCTCGATGGGTCCGGCCACTAGTTGAGGAAAAAACGATACAAAGGCCAAGAAATGCACCAGGCTCCGCGTCGGCACCATCGTCCCTCGGTACACATCGAAGGTGTAGCTCATGGATTGGAACGTGTAGAACGAGATGCCCACTGGGAGCACCAAGCCCAAAGTCGAGTAGTGCACCGCCACGCCCAATCGGTTCAACACCGCCGCTAGCGACTCGGCAAAGAAATCGTGGTATTTGAACAGGCCCAAGATGCCCAGGTTGCAGATCAGGCTGGTGGCCAGCAGCGCTTTGCGTCCGGCTGGCTTTTGGCACCGGGCCAGCCCTAGCCCGAGCCCAAAGTCCAACAAGCTGGAGAACAACAGCAGGCCCAAAAACCGCCAGTCCCACCACCCGTAAAACAAGTAGCTGGCCACCACGATGAGCCAGTTGCAAGCGGTCCGGTGGCCGCGCATCAGCCAAGCCAACAGTAAGACCGCAGCGAAGAATTGGAAAAAGACGGCCGAGTTAAACAGCATGGCGGCTCAGCTCCGGCTGACACATCGGGGCACAAACGGCGTTTGACCCATACGCAATTGGCTATACGGTAAGTGGGTGTGGACGGCCGATGCCAGATGAAATTCGCCACTACCAATCACCAGGCCCGCCGCCGGGGGCTGGGCCGCTGGGGCTTTACGCTGATCGAGCTGCTGGTGGTCATCGCCATCATCGGCCTATTGGCCAGTCTGTTGTTGCCGGCCCTAGCTCGCGCCAAAGGCCGAGCCCAGCAGGCCCGTTGCCTGAGCAACCTCAAGCAAATTGGCATGGCCACACAGATGTATGCGCAGGATTATGACGGTGAAGTGTTCATCGATGGCCGGCCGCAAGGGGCCAATACCTGGGCTGCAGCCCTCACCAATGCAGGCCTGCCACCGTGCGAGGTGTTTGTGTGTCCCAGCTACAAACCGTTCACATTTACCGGCTGGACCAACACCTACGGCGTCCGGCGCGATCCGCCTCCTGAATTTAGCCGGGCCACCATCACTAGCCGCTATCTGTTGTTGAACCAAGTGGATCAACCGGCTGAGTACCTGCATGTGGCTGACACTACCAGTCGCGGGCGTCAAGGTTATGCGGCTGCCCAGTTCTACTTCTTCGAAGTGGCCCAGCCCAAGCAGGTCCATGCTCGGCATGCGCGTCAGGCCAACGGCCTGTTTGCGGATGGCCACGTGGAGGCCTGTAAGCAAGCCCGGCTACAAGATTTGGGTATCGACGCGCTGTATGACGCGGATACGGCGCCCGGGTATTTCTAGCCCATGGGCAATTCCTGCCTACTAACCCCATTCGCTCGCCAGCCCGAGCCTGAAGCCGATCGGCAAATGCGGCCTTCAGGGGCTATCCAGCCCCAGGCTGCTAGCAGCCGTTCAGGCCCCGCAGGCGCACGCGCCCTGTGGCTTCCAAGTGCATGAAACGGTTCGCGCCCATCCTCGTTCTGGGGTTGGTTGGCTTGGCAATGGCAGGTTGGCTGCACTTCCGGCCCACGGCGCAGCAGGCAGCGTTGCGGACGCGTCAACTGGCGACCGAAGGTTTAGCGGCGTATTTGGCGGAACGATTTGCCGGCGAACGGGCGCTGGTGATTGCCAACCCATTCACGCAACGCCCGGGCTTGGCCAAAGGCATCTACGCCCAAGAACAAGCTGGTGTGCACGGGGTCCAGCGCGGATTCGGTAACAAAATCAAGCTGGAGGCGGTGGTCTTTCCGGAGCTGAAAGCTGAAGCCTTACAGGCGCCCCAAACTATCGAGATCGACCCAGCTAGCCCCACGCCGTTGAGCTTCCTGGTGGCTGAGGATGCGTTCGACAAACTTCTCCAAGCCCACCCAGACTGCACGCTGGTGGTGAGCCTAATCGGGCTGCCCTGGGCGTTGGACCGCGTCGCAGCATGGCAGGCTCACAGCCCCGTCAAATTCGGTTTGCTCTTTCCAGACCTGCGCATGCTGGGTGGGCCCGAGGCGGTGCGCCAGGCTGTGCACCAGGGTAAGCTGGCCGCTTTTGTTCTGCATCGACCCGGCGCACCACCCGAACAAGCCTCTTGGGCCAAAGACGCTCGCGCTGAATTCGAGCGGCGGTTTATCTTGGTCACGCCTCAGAACGTGGATGAGATTGTCGCCACTTACCCGCAGTGGTTCCAACCAGTCAAACGTTGAGGCGTTGGCTGCAGGCGCCGCAGCCAAATGCCCGCACTAGCCCGTCTGGCCAACCACATCCAGCAGCCGCCGACGTGGGTCGGCAGAAAAAGCGGTAGCCGCCGGCGTAAGCCGGCGGATTCATCCGTCAAGTCCGCGCCAGGTCCGCCGCCTGACGGCAGCACAAGCGCTTGCGGGTTGGCAATCCGCGACACAGCGGACAGCAACTCTGCGCTACGGCGCGGGCGGGAGACCAACGGTGGTTTTGGTAGCACAGGATTCCAGGCGCCGGATCGCCGGCCCGCGCGTGGAAGCACCCCCACGTCCGACGGCCCATCCGCTGCCTGTCATGGAGGCCCATCGCCCGTTGTGAACAACAGTGACAGTCGCAGCAGTCAAGCCGGGCGGAGTCTCTCGGCCTGACAAGTCTTGCTACAGGCGGTAAAAGTGGGCTGTGCCGAGATGGGTCAAGAGTGTGATTGGCGTGGTGCTGCTTCCATTTTGCTGGGGAGCGGTGGTAGCCCTCTTGAAAGTGCTCCGGGCCACCGGCAGCGCCGACACGTTTTGGGTGGCGTTTCTGGGTGGGGCCGCGTGTTGGGTGGTGGTGTTCTTGTTGCTGCCCAAGCCGATGCGACTTTATGTGCTGGGGCATGAGCTAACGCACGCGCTGTGGACATGGTTGTGTCTGGGCAAGGTCAAGCGCTTCAAAATAGGCGCCCGCGGAGGCCATGTGGTAGTAAACCGCAAGAACTTCTTGGTCGTGCTGGCTCCGTATTTTTTCCCGGTCTATGCCGTGCTGCTGGTGACGGTGTTCTTGCTGGGCCGGGTGTTGTTTGGGTGGCCGGGGCAGTCGGCTTGGTTCCATTTGCTGCTGGGGGCTGCGTACGCCTTTCACCTGACGCTTACCTGGCACATCCTGCATGCGCGCCAGTCCGACATTGCCAGTCAAGGCTGGCTGTTCTCGGCGGTGATCATTTTCCTGGGCAACATCGCGGTGCTGCTAGTGGGCTTACCGCTGCTGACAGCGCGGGTATCGGTGCTGACATCCATGGCCTGGTGGCTGGATGAAACGGCGCGGCTGTTGCACCGGCTGCGACTGTTGTTGTGATTGACAGCAGCCTGATAAAACCCACCCGCGCAGTTTCCCAGCCCACCGCATGAGGGCCGGCCTGTGGGGCCATGGCTCTCCGGTCAGAACTGCCGCCTGCGCATCGCGACTGACCGACAACCTTTGGGCCGCCTAGCCATGCATGCTCTGCCCGCGCACCGGGCGACTCTGCGCCGATATAACGGCACGGTGCGCTCATCCCATCCTGGCGCTGCAGAGTTTTTGGCGGTGCCCAACTGTGCCGCTGTATCCCATCCAAGCCGCTGGCAGGCCAGGGTTGCTGTTGACGGCGGGCAGGAAGCGTGTGAGGTTTGGTCAGTGTAAGAGCGGCCTGACAACCAGTCAGGGGTGCCTGTAGTGGCGGGTATTCATCTGACGGGGAACGCCGAGACCGAAAGGACAACGCTATGGCAGAGACAGAAATACTCCAAGAGCGGGACGTCACCAAGGAGAACTTGGCTGCACTTTTTAGACGGGCATTCTTCAGCACCCGGTTCGACAGCGATGGAGACCTCATTGTAGAAACCGACGGGCCGCGAGTGCTTGTCAAGGTGGACCCAGACAAGAAAATGCTCAAGTACCTGGCAGCGTACGGCATCGATGAGTCTTCGCCGCTGGAGCTAAAGCATGCGCTGGCGAACAAGATGAACGATCGCATCATCTTTGTCCGGTTTTCCATTCCCGAAGCCAAGAGCGATGCGCTGGTGGCAGATTACTTTATCCCTTACGAGGGTGGGATCCCTGCCTTTCAGATAATTTCAGCGCTGCGGTGGTTCGCCCGTGTGGTGCCTGGTGCGATTCTGACCTGTGACGACCACGACCTGGTGAAGTAACCAATCAGGCGCCTGAGAGACCTTGAGTTGACCGACCGGGATGGGTGGCATCGCGCTATCCGCAGTGCGTGGTACCGACAGCCCCCCGGCCCCACGGATTTGCTCTGGGATCGCTTCGGCTTGCAATGCCCACCCAAGCGGCCTGGGCATGGGTGGCACCGGTTGGTCGATGGTGGAGTGCAGGCGCCGAATCCTGAGGTACCCCGCCCGACCGATGGCGATGCCCAACGTGGCCCACGCCCAACCGCTCACTTGGTTGAACCGTTAGATGACGCTGAGCAAGCTGCCGCGCGCTACCCGGGTCGGCCACCCGGGTTTGGCATTGCTCGATTTACCAACGCACATTGGAGCCGTCACATGGCTCCCTTCTTGATCGCAGGACGCCGCGACTCGCAGTCGGCTTGCGCGGAGACGATTGCGTCTGCACGGGCCGGACCAGCCCGGGTGATTCCTCCCCAAAACGTAGTCGGCATTTCTCGATGCGGGCATAAGATCGGGGTGCTGACGAAGCCCGCTTCGTTTCCAGCCACCGGGTTCGTCCCCCCGAAAAACCATCATCCCAGCGGCGGGATAGTTGCCAAGATGGCGTTTATCGAACGAGGGTACAGATTTTCAGCATGAGGCTGGCAGGCCCAGCTCCGGTCATCAGAAAACCGGGTTTGCAATCAGTTACCTGCGGTTGCTAACACCGTACAGCGCGCGAATGAATTGGAAGCACGAGTGGAAAATCCTGGTTGCAGGTGCCGTGGTGCTGGCGGCGCTCTGGTTAGCGCCGATAGCTGACTGGCCGCTGCCCAGGCCGGTGTTGGCGGCGTTACACCTGGGACAGCACTATGCCCGCGCGCATGTGGTGTGGGGTATCCTGCCGGCGCTGTTGATTGCCGGTGGGCTGACTACATTCTTGGATCGAGCTGTCATCCTGCGGCACCTCACCGCCCGTTCCAACCGCTGGGTCGCGTATGCGGTGGCGAGCGTTTCGGGAACCGTTCTGACGGCGTGCAGTTGCACGGTGTTGCCTTTGTTTGCGGGCATTTACCACATGGGCGCTGGGTTGGGGCCAGCCACGACGTTCCTGTTCGCTGGTCCGGCAGTGAATGTGCCGGCGGTAGCACTGACGGCGAGCGCGCTGGGCCTGAACATGGCGGTGGCGCGGCTCGTTACGTCCGTGGCGGGTAGTGTGATCATAGGGCTCATTATGGCGGCAGTGTTCCGCTCCACCGACGCGCCCGAAAGCACGCCCGTGATGCCCGTCCAAGAGCCTGCACGGCCCTTTTGGCAGAGCGCGTTGGTGCTCGGGCTGATGGTGCTGGCTATGGTGGTGATTAACTGGTCGGTATCCGGCCGCTTCAGTTTTGCTTTGGCATGTTGTCCGCGGCCGTTGCCAAAGCCTATCGAACAGCCGCCGGTAAGCCTCAAGCTGCTGGAAGGTCGGCTGTTTTACGCGCTGGAAGCTGGAGAAACCAACCCTTATCCCGCTCGACCGCTGTATCATGGTCAGGTAGAAATTCGCCGCGAGGATATTGTGGGCGAGACCGGAGACGCTCTGACCTTGCGGACGGCAGCAGGGTTGGAGCTGCAACTGGCTAAGGATAGGCTTCGATGGGTGGCGCCGCCGGTTTACCGGCAGGGCCTGGTGCTCAGCCAGGACTTGGACAACGTCTATATCCGGGACGCGCAGGGCCAGATCCATGTGCTGCCCCGGTACACGATCCAGAGTGCGCTACCGGTCGAATCGGCCTTAAGTGTTTGGCTGCACCGGCTGCGTTTCTTGGTGGCTGGCGCGGTGATTGTAGTAGTTGTGGGTCTGATGTGCCGGTGGTTCAGCGCCACCGAGCGCGTTGCCTGGCTGGATGCCTCTTACCAGATGGGTAAACGGCTCCTGCCTAGACTGCTGATCGGTGTTGTGCTGACCGGCTTGCTGTTGGGCTGTCCTGACCCGGCCCGACCGGAGAGCACTCTGATCCCTGGGCTGCTGCCGTTGGGTTGGGTGAGCCGAGCTGCGGGTGGCGAATCGCTGTGGGCCAATTTGGTAGCCGGGTGCGCAGGCGCGTTCATGTACTTGGCCACACTGACGGAGGTGCCGATTGTCCAGGGGTTGCTGAGCGGCGGGTTAGGCAAAGGCCCGGCGTTGGCGTTGTTGCTGGCCGGCCCGGCGTTGTCGCTGCCGAGCATGCTGATGATCGGCGGTGTATTAGGGCCGTGGCGCACTGCGGTGTTCGTGACGTTGGTAATCGGGCTGTCAGCGGTGACCGGCTGGGCTATAGGCCGCTGGCTTTGAGGGAGTACGCTCCAAAGCCCGTCAAGGGAACCGAAGCCGACGCAGCCATTGCCAAAAGTCAGGCCCTGGAACACCAGCCGCAGCTACTGGCTGGTCGTGACGTCGCAGTTCAGATTGGCAAACTAAGTGCTCCGACCTAACACTGAACTGTGGCGATGAACTTGGCCATGCCAGTGCTCAGTGGCCGGCCCCGCAAGGTGCCGCTCTCGACACGGGTAGTGGTGCTCTTGGATGGTCCATTTGCCGTGTGGGGCTGGCTGTTTTTTGCTTGCGGGACGGTGTTTGCGAGGCTTTTTGCAGGCAACGCCGATCTGACGTCTTGGTTGTTGTTTCGAGGCCAGGTGCAAACCGCCCCGGGCATCATCACCGCCAGTGAACCGACCCACTTCAGCCAGGGTGGCGGTGAGCATTCCAAGGGCACGCCCATTGTTGCGCACCACTACCGGTTTGCGGTCAGCGGGACCAATTACCAAGGCGTGTCCTTCTGCACCGGCGGCGGACTCCGCAAAGGCCAGTCCGTGGTGGTGGAATTCATCCCGGACAAGCCCGAGCTATCCCGGATTCGGGGTATGCGCCGGCAGCCGTTCGGCCCGGCTGCGGGGGCGGTGGTCCTATTCCCGGTCACAGGCCTGGCGCTGGTGGCCATGGGCTTGGTTCGTGGCCACAGGCAAGTTCAGCTCCTGGCCCAAGGCGAGCCCGCTCTGGGCCGGCTGGTGGACAAGCAACCTACTAACGTTCGCGTCAACAATAAGCCGGTTTACAAACTTCTCTTCGAGTTCACCGACCGCGATGGCCAAACCCAGCGTGCCGTGGTCGAAACTGAAAAGGTCGAGCCTCTGGAAGATGAGCCCTTCGAGTGGCTTTTCTACGCTCCAAGAAAGCCCGACCAGGCTGTCTTGCTGGATGCGCTACCGGGCAAACAGAAGTTCGACGAACACGGCGCACTGAAGCCGGCGGGGTTCTGGCGCGCCGCCGTGGTCCTGTTGTTGCCTGCTTTGGGTCTCGGCGCGGTGGTGGTGTCGGTTGGGCTAGTGCCCGCCTTGATGCGGTAACACCAGGGGCTGATCCAGCGGTCGGCGCTTGGGCTTCGGGCTGGCCAAGGTTGATCAGCCCTATGACTCGGCCAGGGCAACCCGAGTTGCCACGGTGCCTTACCGGCTTGGGCAGCGGTAGGTTTGGTGGCCCTGCACGGGGGTCGGTCGAGTTGACGCGAAGTTCGCCGAGCACCGAGTCTGATAAGCGCGGCGCACGCGCGGGGACTGGTGCTCTGGGATCAGCTTGCCCGCTGGGTCCGCCCGTTGGGCCATTAGACCACCACTCTCAGGGTTTAGTAGCCTCTCCGCGTTTTGGGGCAGTCACGTAGCTGTTTTCTCAAAAGCCACTGTAGTTGGGGGACCCAGACCGGCAGCGGAGCCCAGCGGCAGCGCGAGGGGGCGCGCCCGGAAAATTAAGCCTGGCGCGTTTGGCGTGGGTCTTGTATGGTGAGTCTCAGCATAGCGGGTTTGACGGCGCGGCTTTCTGGAGGGGCGCCAGGAGTCGCTTTGGCGCCGGGCCGGTTTCGGGGTGGACGGTTGCACGGCCCGTAGTGCAGCGAGCCTCGCCGGGGCTAGCCTTGTGCCGTTGAAGTTAGAGTAGTGAACGATGGAGTGATTCCAGGCCTATGATGAGTTTTCGCAACAACCGACTTCAGCAGTTGGTGCTGCCGATGAGCACAGCCCGACTGCTTAGCGACATTGCTCAGGCGCGCGGGCGTCAGCAGGAGTTCATGCGGCAGGCGGCTTTGATCCTGAACCCGTTGCACCAACAGGCCCTCCTGCAAGCCGCCGAGGCTGCCAACCGCGTCGAGGGCATGACGGTCTCGCCGGACCGGGTGGAGCTGTTGGTGCTGCGGCGCGCCCGTCCGGAAAACCCAGCCGAACAGCAGGTGCGGGGGTATGGGCTTGCCTTACAGGAAGTGCACGATCGCCATGCCCGTTTGGGCATCAAGCCTGAGGTGATTCGGCGCTTGCACGCTATCTGCATGGCCGGCAGCAGCGATGCCGGCCAGTTCAAGCGGGCGGACGAGAAAGCGGTCCAGTTGGTGGACGGCGGTCCGGCGGTAAGCCGGCTCCGGCCCGTGCCCGCCAAGGCCGCTGCGGGAGCGGTGGGGGAGTTGTGCCGGCTTTACGAACAGGCCGTCCAGCAGGACCAACTGCCGCCGTTGATTGCAGTGGGTGCGTTGGCGTTGGATTTTCTGTGCATTCATCCGTTCCGCCAGGGCAACGGCCGGGTCTCGTTCCTGCTGACCCTATTGGCCTTGTACCATCACGAGTACGAGGTCGGCCGCTACGTCAGTCTCGAACGGCTCATCGAACAGTCCAAAGACGATTATCACACCAGCCTGCAGCGCAGTGCCCAGCAGTGGCATGAAGGCCGACATGACCTGATCCCGTGGTTGGAGTTCTTCCTGAGGACGGTGCGAAGCGCTTACGCCGAGTTTGATCGGGAAGCCAAGAAGGTGTGCAGTCTGCACGGTGCCCGGACCCGCTTGGTCAAAGAGGCCATCGCCTCGGCGCCCGCCGAGTTCAGCCTCACGGAACTGGAGCGGCGGTGTCCCAACGTCAACCGCGAGATGATCCGATGGGTGCTGCGCGACCTCAAAGCTCGGGGTCAAGTCGAGTGCCTGGGCCGCGGCCCCGGCGCCAAATGGCGCAAAAAGGGCAGTCTCACCAAGAAACGCTAGGGCGGACTGCGGATTGAGAGCGGCGCCACGCCGCCGCACTGTGGGCCTGCGAAGGCTCGAAGGCCGTTCGTCGTGGCAGGCTTTAACCTGAAGGGCTGGCCGTCGAATGTCGAAGCCCTTTCGGATCGGCTAAACCCGGAGCCACCAACAGGCTCCAAGCCGCCCTGCAGGCTTTCCTTGCGCGCCGAACCATGGCCATTCGAACCGCGCCAGGCCCAGGCTAGCGCTGGCCCGACATACGATGTTCGCCTCGGCACCGCGGGCGGCTAACGGCGCGCAGCGCCGGCCCAAAACCGGCCCATGCTCAATGGCAGCTGGTGCAGTGGACATGGCTAACCTGGGATTGTTTGGACGCGGGCAACTCCATAGATTGCCATCCATGAATACAGCGTTCAGTTTGGTGCAAGTCCCGGTGATAGCGGTTTCGTGTTTGGTTTGGATATTGGGCTCGGTGCCTGAGCCTGTGTTAGGCGCCGCCTCATCGCCGGACTGGCGGCAATGGCCCGACCCGCTGGTCATGCTGAGCGGCCAACGGGTGACCACGCGCAAACAGTGGGAGCAACTGCGTCGGCCCGAGCTCAAACGCCTGTTCCAGCAATACATGTATGGCGAAATCCCGCCGGCTCCGGCCACCATCCAGTTCGATATCAGCCTGGTGGACAAATCGTTTTTGAACCGGCAAGCCACGTTGAAGCTGGTGACCATTACGTTCGGGGACGCAGATGCACCGCGGATCGATCTGATGCTGGTGGTGCCGAATGTGCGGCGCGGGCCGGCACCGGTGTTTTTGGCCATGAATTTCTGCGGCAACCACGCGTTGGTGGACGACCCGCGCATTCCGCTGGCGCACGGCTGGCTGTACAGCTCGTGCAAAGGCTGCACCAACAATCGGGCTACCGACGCAGCCCGCGGTGCCCAAGCGGCGGACTGGCCCCTGGCTGAGATCATCCAACGCGGTTATGCCCTGGGCAGCTTCTGCAATAGCGACATCGACTCGGACCGCGCGGATGTCTCAGACGGGCTTTGGGCATGGCTGGCCCGGCGCCGGACCGGTTCGGCCACCAATTCGCTCACCCACCATCGGGGTTGCATTGCCGGCTGGGCTTGGGGCTTTCATCGGTGTGTGGATTATTTGGTGACCGACCCGGATGTGGACCCGAACCGGATTGCCGTGGTAGGACATTCGCGCAATGGCAAGACGGCGTTGTTGGCAGCGGCGTTTGACGAGCGGATTGCCCTGGCTATCCCCCACCAGGCCGGCTGCGGCGGCACTGCACCTAGCCGCGGCACGATCGGTGAATCGGTCAAACAAATCAATGACCGGTTCCCCCACTGGTTCAACGCCGAGTTCAAGAAGTTCAATGACCAGCCCGACAAGCTGCCTTTTGACCAGCACTGCTTGGTGGCGTTGATGGCGCCACGGCCGGTGCTGTTGTCCAATGCACAAGAGGACCAGTGGGCTAACCCGGCTGGCCAGTTCGAGGTGCTGCTGGCAGCCGAGCCGGTTTATCGGCTGTTGAAGGCAGGCGGTTTGGACGCCAAACAGATGCCGCCGTTGGGCAAACTGGTCGATAGTAAGCTGGGTTATTTCATCCGCCCCGGCAAACACTCCATGACACGCGAGGATTGGCTGGTGTTTTTGGACTTTGCTGATCGGCACTTGGGCAAACGGCGGTGAATACGCCTTACCGGCAAGCAGCCCCGCTAGCCGTGCGCCAGAACACCCAGCCGATTGACCTGCGCAGTGGGGGCTGGGATTTGGTTTTGACTGAAACCCCGAGTCCGGTATGCTCCGTGGCCACTGAGTTATGGCCAAGCTGACTGTTCGAGACCTGAACGTGCGCGGCAAACGGGTGTTTGTGCGCGTGGACTTCAACGTGCCCATGAAAGAAAAGCAGGGGCAGATGGTCATTGACGATGTCACCCGCATCAAAGAGACCCTGCCCACATTGAACCTGCTGTTGGAACGCGGGGCCCGGGTGATACTGGCCTCGCACCTGGGCCGGCCGGACGGTCAGCGTGTGCCGGGCATGTCGTTGCGGCCCGTAGCGCTGAAGCTGCAGGAGATGCTGGGTAAACGGGTGCAGTTTGTCGAAGACTGCATCGGGCCGGCAGTCGAGCAGGCTGTAGCCGCGTTGAAGGATGGCGAGATCCTGCTGCTGGAAAACGTCCGGTTCCACAAAGAGGAAGAAGCTAACGATCCTGCGTTTGCCGAGCAGATGGCCAAGTTGGCCGAGGTGTATGTCAATGACGCTTTTGGCTCGGCGCACCGGGCGCATGCCTCGACCGAAGGTGTGGCGCGCGCAGTGGCGCGCCGCGGTGGCCCGTGTGCGGCAGGGCTGTTGATGGAACGCGAACTAAAGTTCTTGGGCGAGGAGCTAGAAAACCCCGCCCGCCCGTTTGTGGTGATCTTGGGCGGGGCCAAAGTGAGCGACAAGATCAAGGTGATCGACCGGCTCCTGCAGAAGGCCGACAGCCTGTTGATCGGGGGCGCCATGGCCTACACGTTCCGCTTGGCTCAAGGTGCCCGCACCGGCAAGAGCCTGGTCGAGCCCGACAAGGTGGACGTGGCGCGAGCTGCGATGGACCAAGCGGCTCAGCGGAATGTGCGGTTCTTGTTGCCGACCGACGATGTGGTGGCGGACGTTGTCCCAACCGACAAGCTCGACAAGAAAGGCAAACCCATTGTCGAGTATCAAAACCCGCGCGTGAACACCAGCCGCGATTGCCCCGACAACGCGGCCGGGCTGGACATCGGGCCAGCCACCATCAAGGCGTATTCGGACGTGATCGCTCAGGCCAAGACCATCTTGTGGAACGGCCCTATGGGGCTGTTCGAAGACGCGCGGTTTGCCACTGGCACCCGCGCCATTGCCGAGGCCGTGGCGGCCGCCACTGCAGCCGGCGCCAAAAGCATCATCGGCGGCGGCGACAGTGTCAAAGCCGTCAACCAAGCCGGTCTGGCCAACAAAGTCACCTTCATGAGCACTGGCGGCGGGGCTAGCCTCGAGTTTCTGGAGGGCCGCGTGCTGCCTGGTGTGGCTGCACTGACGGATAAACCGTAGGCAACTTGCTTCGCAGACCAGCCGCAGTGGATTGTTGTCCCATGCATAAGGAACGGAAGCTGATCATCGCCGGCAACTGGAAGATGAACAAGACCGTGGCCGAGGCACTGGACTTGGTCAACGGCCTCAAACGGGAGCTGGCTAATGTCAAGGAAGTGGACATTGTCGTCTGCCCGCCGTTTACGGCGTTGGCGGATGTGTCGCGGGCGATCTTGGACTCGAACATTCGCCTGGGCGCCCAAAACATGAGCGAGCACGGGTTTGGGCCTTACACGGGCGAGATTGCTGCCGGGATGCTCAAAGAGTTCTCGGTGCGATACGTCATCTTGGGGCACTCGGAGCGTCGGCAGTATCAGAGCGAGACCGATGCGCTGGTGGCCAAGAAAGCCCAGGCGGCTCATGCGGCAGCAATCAAGCCCATTGTGTGCGTGGGCGAGACCCTGGAGCAGCGGAAGGCCGGCCTCACGGAGAAGGTCCTGGAGACCCAAATTCGCGGTAGCCTGGCTGGGCTGACGCCCGAGCAGATGGTCGAGACGATCATCGCGTATGAACCGGTGTGGGCCATTGGCACTGGGGTCAATGCCACCGCGCAGCAGGCCCAAGAAGCTCAAGCCTTCATCCGGCGGTTGCTGGCGCAAATGTTTGGCGATGAGGTGGCCCGCCGGGTGCGCATCCAATACGGCGGCAGTGTCAAACCGAACAACGCGCGCGAGCTGTTGTCGCAACCGGATGTGGACGGCGCCTTGGTGGGAGGCGCCTCGCTGGAGGTGCGCAGCTTCGTGGACATCATCAAGAACTGCATCTAACTAAGCGAGCCTGTTATGGGTTGGATCACTGGTATTCTGACGTTCATCTTGGTTTTGGTGTGTTTGTTCCTGAGCCTGCTCATCTTGGCGCAAAAACCCAAGAAGGACACTGGCGGCGGCCTGGCTTTTGGCGGGGCTGCCACCGACGCGCTGTTCGGAGCGGGCAGCGGCGACATGTTCACCAAGATGACCAAATACAGCGCCACCACCTTTTTTGTGTTGGTGCTGTTGCTATCGATCATCAATGCCCAGGCCTCCAAACGCCGTGTGGTGGACCCGCGGCAGCGAGCTGCCTTGGCGGAAAAGCAACAACGGTTGGCCGCTGACCAGGCTGCACCCGTGACCCCCGCCAGCACGACTGCGCCGCCTCCCACCTTGGCCATCACCAGCCCCGCCGCGCCGGGCGGGTTATTGTCTGCGGGCACAAACGTGTTGGCCGCAGCCACTAATCGCCCCAGCAGCGGAGCAGCCCCGGCGGCCTCTGCCGCTCTAACCAACGTGCCAAGCCCCGCACCGCCGGCTCAGACCAACAAGAAGTAGCCTGTGCCTTGGCTAGCCCCTGTGGGCCTGGCGCGCTTCACCAGCGGTTGGAGCCCAATGGACGTGCGCTGGCTTTCCGCGCACCGATGCCTCCGGGGTAGATGCTGGAAAACTGGAGCGGAAAGCCTCAGCCAGCACAGCCGGGTCCGAGCTGCGCGCTTTGCCTGCTCCACCAGCGGTGAGCAGCGGCTGGCTGCCAACCCGAAGCGGGCAAGCCACCGCTGCGTCGAACTAGCCATGAGCGCTCACCGACTTGGGTGCGCCAGGCGAAGGGTCTTGTGAGCCCGCTGGATTCCAAACGCGCCGGTTTATGGGCTCGGTTTGCCGTGCTGAAGGGTGCGGCGCGCGAGCTGTGGATCGTGTTTGTGGCCAAGGTACTCGCCATCTTGGCCTACGCCGTCATGAACTCCACCCTGGTGCTGTGGCTTTCGGCAGGCTACTCGACCTTGTCGGTCGTGGACATCCGGGATTTGGCTGCTTTGGCCCAGCGGCTCAAGAGACCGGCGGCTGAAGATCGGCTGTCGAGCTATCTAGCAAGCGAATTGACACCTGCTACCCGCGACCGCCTGGCGGCCTACCAGAGCGGGGCAGACCCCCACCTGCGCAAGCTGTTGGTCCAAGACCTCAACCGGCTCATCCGAGGCCCGAACCTCTACGCGCCGGATCGGTTTACCGGAGTGAGCTTGTCAGGCCGAACCCAGGCCCTGCTGGACCAGCCCCGACTGACACCGGCACAAGTAGCGCACTTCAACCGGCTGCTGCTTGAAGACGCCTACCCCAGCGCACTGGCTCGGCCCAGCCCCGCCGGATTGGCGTTCAGCGACGCTGCTGCAGGGTCTTTGATCGCCACTTGGTCCACGGTGATGACGTTGTGCACCGTGTTGGTCGGCTCGCTGGTGGACGCCATCGGCCTGCGCAAAGCCTTTCTGCTCGGGTTTACGGTGTGCCTGCTCTCACGAGGGGTGATGACATTCACCACGGTGCGATGGCTGGCCCTGGGCTTGGGTCTGTTCCCGCTGGCGGTGGGCGAAGCGCTGTTGACGCCGGTGATGGTGGCCGCAGTGCACCGCTACTCCAACACCGCCCAACGGTCCATCTCATTTTCGATCTTCTACGCCATGATGAACGTGGGCTTTGCGGTGGCGGGCCTGGTGTTCGACGCGGTGCGGCGCGGCCTGGGTGAATATGGCGGCTGGGAGGTGGCGGGCTTGGGGCTGGCGCTGGGGACATATCAGACGCTGTTTGGCGTGAGTTTCTTGCTGTCGCTACCGGGGCTGCTGCTGATGTATTTCGGGCTGCGGGAAGGGGTGGAAGCCACCGACGAAGGGCTCAAGATCACGCCGCAAACGCCCAACTACACCGACCAACCGCTGTGGCGCGCACTCTGTTGGACCGTGGCAGATACGTTCCGTGAAACGGTGCGGATTTTCACGGGACTGTGGCGGCAGCCCGCGTTCTACAAGTTTCTGGCCTTTCTGACGTTAGTAGTGGGGGTGCGTTTGATCTTCTACCACATGAACTACACCTACCCCAAGTTCGGCATTCGCGAATTGGGTGAGGGCGCACCCATCGGCAGCCTGTGGTCGCTGAACCAGGTGCTGATCATTGCGTTGGTGCCATTGGTGGGTGCGTTGACGCAGAAGGTTTCGGCCTACCGAATGGTCACTGCGGGGAGCGCGGTGGCAGCGGCGGCGGTGTTTTTGATGGCGCTGCCGCCCCAGTGGTTTGCGCCGTTGGCCGATGGCGAGCCAGGCCGGCTGCTAGGCAGAGCATTGGAGCTCAAGGGCACGGTGCATCCGTATTACATGTCGATTCTGCTGTTCATCGTGGTGCTGTCGGTGGGCGAAGCCTTTTATTCGCCGCGGCTTTACGAGTATTCGGCCGCCATTGCACCCAAGGGCCAGGAAGCCTCGTACATGGCCATGTCGCTGTTGCCGTTTTTTGTAGCCAAGTTTATTGCGGGCATGTTCTCCGGTTGGCTGCTGGCCTGGTATTGTCCGGAGACCGGGCCGCGCGACTCGCCCAAGCTGTGGCTGGTGATTGCGCTGACGGCGTCGATCACACCGGTTGGCTTGGTGTTGCTGCGCCCTTACATCCGCGTGCAGGAGCCCGGGCGCACCGATTAGCCCATGACCTAAACCCAATCCGGAGATTCGATTTGGAGCCCGGCCCAGCGGCGGTTAAGCTGGGGACCATGCAGGTGGACTTGTCCATCATCGTGCCGGTGTACAACGAGGCGGACAACATCCTGCCCCTGGTGCGCGAGGTAGCCGCTGCTCTGGACCAAGACCCACGCCGCTACGAGCTAGTGTTCGTGGACGATGGCAGCACCGACTCGACCTGGGAGCGCATCCATGAGGCGCATCGGCTCGATCCGCGCGTCCGAGGCATTCGGCACGCCTGTAACGCCGGCCAAAGCGCGGCGCTCTGGACTGGCCTGCAAGGGACCACCGGGCCGATTGTCGCTACCTTGGACGGGGATTTGCAGAACGACCCGGCGGATTTGCCGCGCCTGCTTCGGGAACTTGAGCAGTGCGATTTTGTGTCTGGGGCCCGACTCCGGCGGCAGGACACTTGGTTGCGGAGGGTCTCGTCGCGCGTGGCTCGGATAGCCCGGCGGCTAGTGTTAAAGGCGGATTTTCTGGACACCGGCTGCGCACTGCGGGTGTTCCGGCGCAGTGCCTTGGCCAGCATATTCCCTTTCCACGGTTGGCACCGGTTCCTGCCAATTTTGGTGCAAGCAGCCGGGGGCCGAACCGTTGAAGTGCCGGTCCGGCACCGACCCCGCGCCAGCGGCCAGTCCAAATACGGCGTGTGGAATCGATTGGGCCGCGGCTTGTACGACCTGGTGGGGGTGCGCTGGTATTTGAACCGGATGATCCGGCCTGTGCCTGTGCGGCCAGGTGGCTCGACTGATACCCGCCAGCCGAGCTGAGATTGGGTTGGCTATCGCTTGCTTGGAGCCGGACTGAATGATCGGCCTGGGCAGGGCAGCAATCCCCGGCGGTGCACCTTCCTCGAAACTTTGTCGGGCGGCGGTGTTCAATGACTTAGAGCGCCGCAGACCGAGTTGCGCCAGAGTGGCTGGTCTGGCTCAGGCTAGCCCCGGCGCGCTCGAAAAGGAATTGCGCTAGGGCGCAGCGGCGCTAGGTTTTCACGGCAGAGAAGTTTTAACCTAATCACAGCCAAAAGTGCGTATGCGGATCAAGACAACGGTGCAGGGAGCGTTCACCCTGGTCGAGATCATGATTGTGGTGGCCATCATCGGCATGTTGGCCGCCGTGGTGATTCCCAACCTGGTTAAAGCCCGCAAGGACGCGCAGCGAACCGCCTGCATCATGAACCTCAAAGCCATTGAAGGTGCCAAGACTCAATGGGCTTTGGAAAATCGCAAGACTGACCAAGACGTGCCTACCGACGCGGACCTGTTCGGGCCGGACAAACCCATCAAGGAAAAGCCCGAGTGTCCAGCCGGCGGCACTTACGATTTGCGGGCGGTGGCCGAGAAACCCACCTGCAGCATTCCTGGCCACAGCCTCTAACCCAGGCCAGATCGCACTGATTGGAGTCCCGCGGCAAGCCTGACCCGCCCTCAGGCGCGTTGCCGAGGGCGAGGTCTGTTAGCCAGGCTTGGCGCCTGAAGCCGGAGCGCCATCGGTAGCCGGCCTAGTTTTGGAGGGGAGCCTGTTTTCAATGATGGCCCGCAGCAAGGCAAACTGCAGATCGAATACCTTGCGAAGCTGCGTATCGGGGACCACGTCTCCGGTCATGCCCATCTGCGGGTCGGCAAAGCGCGAAGCGAACCCCAGCACCACCACTATGCCTTGGCCGTAGCGGGCCACTGCACCCACAGGCCGATTGCCCAGCCAAAACAGGGGCTGGCCGCCCCCAATCTCATGCGCCGCCTCCACCGGCACTGCAGGCCACTCAGCCGGGCCAGAGATCACGCCGGTCGCCCCCGGCCATGCGCGTAGGGCCAACTGGAACGGCGCCAATAGCGCCGCCGCGGTCGAATTGGTGTTTTGCGGCGAGTCCAACACCAACACCTTGCCGCCCTGCTGAACATACCGACTCACCGCTTGCTGGAACCGGGTGGGGACGGGCTTTCTTGGGTAGAAGAAGACCACCAAATCGCCTTCCAAAGCCTCCAAGCCAGCGCGACGTCGGGTAAAATAGCCCAATCGCAAAATCCACCGCTCAAAAATGCCGAACCCGTCGGGTTTGCCCCCAATGAACCCGCCTTTGGACAACGGCCCGTCGCAAATGGTCCGATCGATAGTCACCCAGGTCAGCGGTCGGACTGGCTTTGGTGGCGGTAGGCTGTAGCGTTGCCAGGCCATCAACCCCTCGGCGCTCAGGGTCCAGCCCACAAGCCCGCCGACCACCAACCAATGCCGCGTGCCAGCGGTGCGCCACCCAGCCCGAGCTGCGCAGACCCCAAGCCCTGCCGCCAACAGCCATAGCCACAGGCGCAGGTTGCCCAACCGATCTTGGCGGTTGAGCCACTCGATCATCCCCATAAACAGCTCGATCTTGCCCGGCTCGAATGTGCTGAAGTTCGAGAAGATGGTTGAATCGGTGAACGCCAGCACCCGACCCCGGCCGTAGCGGGTAGCCCAAAGCTGGATAAATGCGCCCGCGCGCATCGCGGCGTGATCGACTGCTTGCGGGTAATAGTTCGGGGCATGGTAATCAGCCATCGAATTCTTCAAGCCCGTGGCCACGATCACGCCTCGACCCGGGCGACGCGCTGGGACAATCGAGCATGAGGTGGCAAAATCGAACGGAGGCACGTGCTGCAGGACCGGATGCCGCCAGCGCGCGGGGCTGTAAGCTTGGTCGAAGAACGACTCCATCCCGAACAGGCAATCATATCTGAACTGGAAACCGAACCGGCGCGCCACAGCATTGAGGTGGAAGCTGGTGTTGAACACATCGGTATGCTCGCCGATCAACAGCAGGCCGCCGCCGCGCCGGACAAACCGCTCGATCGCATCGACTTCCTCCGGTGCAAACGGCTCGGTGGGCACCTTCAGAATCAGCACGTCCAGGTTCGCCAGCGCGACGTCCGTCAGCGCGTTGGTCAACCGGCTCATGGTGTAGTAGCGCGAGCAAAAATCGTATAGGCAGGCGTAATTGTAGCCGGACAAATGCCCATACCATTCCGTGTCAAATGGCCGGCCAGTAGGTTCCCACGTGGAGTGGAACTCATCCACTGCCACCCGTCCGGCTTTGGGCTGACCGATCGGGTCCCACAACACAGCCAACGTCGCCACCGCAGCGCCGCCTAACCCAAGTGCCGCCCCGCCCAAAGCCAGCCGCCCGGTTAATGGCAAAACAGGGTGAACCGCCGCTAGCTCGGTCCGCCCGCAAGTTCGCACCCAGTAACCAGCCAGCGCCGCCAACGGCAGCAGCCAGAGCAAACGCGGCCACGGACTCCAAAATTGGTTCATTAGGTTGAGCGGCTCCTCGTACTCGGTGCGCAAGGCCCGATGCAAAAACAGCCCTACCTCAAGCCCCAGCCGCACCGGCACCCACACCGCTGCAGCTACCAACAACCAGCCTACTGCCCTCCAGGCAGGTGATGCTGTGCACCAGCGAAGTTTCTTAGCCGTAGCCGGTTGCGCTAGGGCTTTTCCGCCTTTGGCCAAACCGGCAGCGTTGCGCAACTTGTTGCTGCCCATCGGGGTCGAGGCATCGGGTTTGGATTGCGGAACATCTGCCCCGACTCTCCTGAGCCCGGCCACCACCAATGCGGCTATTCCGCCTACTACGAAGCACACTGTGCCGGGGTCAAACACCAATTCCCAAGTGACGCCTAGGTGATGATTGGCCCGCATGGTGGGCAGGACCAAGTCGGCCCCATCCGCCCCGGCCTCGATCCCCAGCCACCGCACCAACCCAGCCAGCAACTGGGCCGTAACCGGAGGCAAGTCGTGCTCGCGAGCTGTCCAGTGCGTGTAAGCCAGCAGCGCCAGCGTCTGCGCCAAGACAATGCTGCCGGATAGCCGCATGCCACCGGCCAGGCCGCGCCACAAGCAGTTCCCCTGGGGCGCCACGCTCAGCAGGCTGCCCGCAGCCACAAGCAACGGGCCGACCCGATGCGGCCACGGCAATAGCACAATGGCAGGCAACAGCACAGCCGCTGTGCCGATAGCAGCCAGCGCATGCCCGCGCTGAGGGCTACGCTGTAGCGTGTTGTCGGCGGATGTCGCCGGTGCGCCAGGCCCGAGCGCCTGTGCAGGCTGGGCCGGTAGCGTGCCCGCTTGGGCCTGGTGCAAGCTGATCAAAGCGGTTCCCAAGCTGACCAGCACCGCCCACACCGCTGGCTGGGCCTGAAAAAAGTACGAGACGCCAAACAGCCACGAACCACTCAACAACCAAAGGCCAAACCAGAACTGCATCAGCCAGCCCCAGGTTCAACAGCGTTAGGTTGAGTTGCCGGTGACGCAGGCACCGGAACAGGCTTGGGCGGAGTCCAGAGCGGCTGATCCGTCAGGTAGCTGATCAACCAACGCCAGAAATCAGCGTTTTCACGGAGCCCTTCGAACGGCTCGCCGCCCTCATGTTCAAGGTTTTGGTTGGTAGCAAAGGCCGTGTCGGCCACCACCACCGCTTTACCGCGCCCAATCCGCCGCATCAAGATTACGGTCGGGTCTTCCTGCCCGGGCAGGCCTTTGGGGTTACGCGGGCCGTAAGCCAGGGGTTGCGCGTGCGGGTCGATGGACTCGACGTTCCAACCGGCATGGAAGCGCACATAGGCCATGTAATCGCCGCCGTTGAAGAACGGCGCTTTGAAGTGGCCGAACGGTTTGGGCTCGGGCTCGCCGGTGGTGGCGGCGCCGATCCCTCCCACGTAAAAGCCCAACGCAGCTAACAAGGACCGGCTACCAGCCGATTCCGGCCAGCCCACCGTGCAGATGAAGATGCCGCCTTGTTCGATGAACCGTCGCACTGCGACAATCTCGGCCGCACTGAAGGATCGGGCCGGGGCGACTGAAATGAGCACACCCGCCCGATCAAGCCGTTGCGGGTCGAATTGGTGGAGGTCCAATGCCAAGTAACCATTCCGCATTAGCGTCAAATGCAGCCCACCCAAGCCGTCTGGCCGCCACGATTCATTGCTGCATCGCTCCAAGTGCGTCCGATCAATGTAAGCCAGGTTGTTGGGTGTCGTGCGCCGGCCATCCGGCAGCACTTGGGCTGCCTGATGACTGATGGCGGTGGCCCGGGTCAGTGACCACGCCAGCGCCACAGCAGCCAGCGCCACCGGCCAGGGCCGGCTGGTGCTAAACAAGCCTACCCAGCTCATAAGGCCCCACACCAGCCCTGCCAAGCCAATCAAAGCTGCCCACAGGCGGCCAGCCGATACCCACGTGTCGGCGCACAACGCAGCAAACAGGCGTGAAATGAACTCGTGCGACCCGGGCAGGATCCCGTTGCTGAAGCCGGAGGTGTCGCCAAAGACCATAATGCGACCGCGTCCAAATCGTTGTTCAGCCGCCAACAGTTGGTCGCCCAGTTTTTCCCCTGGATCGTATTGTCGGTTGCCCATCATCGACCCGCCTTTGCGCTCGTCGTTGGTCGGATCGCCTGCATCAGCAAAACCGTATCGGCCCACCAGCACCGGTCGGGCTGGCCAGCGCGCCTTGACCGAGGCGCCAATCACCACCCCGAATTCGTTGCGCCGGTCACCCAGCCCAGCGGTAGCGGGGTGACTGAGCGTCTCGTACGATTCCAGCCAGCCGCCCACGGCAAACATCGCCGAGTCGAATGCCACGCGCATGGCCGTCGGCTGCAACACGTCGTTGAAGCGGTTGCCGCCTTCCTTCTCCAACACGGTGTGTTCACCCAGCACAATCAACGAGCCGCCCTGCCGCACGAAGTTCCAGATGCGCTCTAGCTGCCCGGCCGCCCACGGTCTGTTGGGAAAGATCAGCATCAACACATGCGCGCCGGCCAAGTCCGACTCAGATAGCTCGGGTGACACCACGCATTGGGCACCGTAACTGCGCAAAAACTCGGGTAACATCCCATACATGCCCACCGACAGCCGGCCATATTCCCCATGCTTGGGCTTGAGCCAGTTCAGGAACCCTTTCTCGTAAAGCACGATCTTCTTGCCTTCGAGCGACAGCTTGGTTGGGTGCAGTGAAGTCAGCCACGGCAGCCCCAACGCCAAAACTGCCACGCCCACCGCCAGGCCGCGATGCCCCAGCCGCGCCGGCAGCAGCCAGCCGAAGGCTGCGGGGCTGGATCGGTGTCGATCGCCGATGTCATCACGCGCCAGCGCTGGCAACGGACTCGGCAGAGTTCTCATGAGGTAAGTTGCTACACCCAGATGCAACAGCCCAGCTAACGCAGGCAAGTTCCACGGCACCAACGTGTGCACCGCCCGAGCCCAATCCCAACCCATGCGTTGGCCGAACACTGGCTGCACAGTTGCAGCGGGCACCGCAGCCAGCAGCTTGGGCACAAGCGCCAGCACAGTCAGGTAACCAACCTGTGCAAGGCCAACAGCCACACCAGCCCACAGCACCCGGCGGCAGGTCCAGCTCGGTTGATGCCCAGCCCACAGCAGGTACAGCGGCAGCATCAGCGCCAAGAAATCCAAACCCGCAAACGTCGCCCCGGTCCACAGCGGTTGCCGCACCAGCCAACCCACCGCACCCGACAAGCCCCGGCCCATCCAGTCCATTGCCGTCCACACCCACGGCACTTCGGTCGCAGCAAACCGATACAGGCCAAATAGCACGATGCAGACCGAACCCAACGTAAAAGGGAGCGCCGCTTGGCCGGAGCGCATCCATCCCAAGGTAGCCAAGACCAAGGCACAAGCCATGACGTTGGCCACAGGATTGCGCCAGCCCAGCAAAATCAACGCGCCCAACACACCAAGGGCCACTCCGGCCAGCCGCCGCCAGCCGGTGCGCAGCAACTCCGGCCTCAGTCCCAACACCAGTGCCGCCCCAAGGCAGCTCAGCGCCAAAGCATGCCGCAGGGCATGTCCAAGCAAACCCGTGGACCCAGCAGCAATCCAGGCCGCTGCCAAACCACAGAGAACTGAAGCGAACCGGCCTCGGTCCGCCGAGGCCGGTTCGATGCTGAAGTTTTGTGAGACTGCGGCGGTGCCAGCCGCTTTGAGCGCGGGCATGAGTCAGCTCATGCCACGGTGCGGCCAGCTAACAGCTTGGGTTTGCGCGCAGCCGCTGAAGTGTTGGTCGGTCGGAGCGCCTGTGAGGCCGATTCAAGCTGCGGCGCACGAATGTCCGGGCAGCGCGATACCAACACCGGACACGACCGTTCCATCAACCCAGTTGCAGTGTTGATGCCCGCCTGGCCAGTCGGTGTTGGACACACATTGACTGCAGTGGGGCACTGGGTCTCCACAGCCGGACAACGCGTCTCCGCAGCCGGACACACCGTGGCCGTGGCCGGACACTCGGTGACCGTCGCGGGGCACAACGTCGCCCCTGCAGGACACACTGTGGCTACGGCCGGGCAACGGGTCTCAGTTGTCGGGCAACGGGTCTCGGCCACCGGGCATTGCGTTTCGACCGCCGGACAGTGCGTCTCGCCGCCGGGACACTGGGTTGAAGTCACTGGGCATTGTGTCTCGGCCACTGGACAACGGGTCTGAGCCGCTGGGCATTGAGTCTCAACCACGGGGCAGCGGGTGTCAGCCGTCGGACAACGGGTTTGGACTGGTGGACATTGGGTCTCGACGGCTGGGCAACGCGTCTCGCCAGTCGGGCACTGGGTGGCCACTACCGGACACTGCGTTTCAGCCGCAGGACAACGGGTCTGAGCCACTGGACACTGGGTCTCGACGGCCGGACAGCGCGTCTCAGCACTGGGGCACTGGGTGAGTGTTATTGGGCAGCGCGTTTCGGCAGCCGGGCAGCGCGTCTCCAACGGCGGGCATTGGGTCTCGGCTACCGGGCAGCGCGTGTCAGTCGCCGGACACCTGGTCTCGACCGCCGGACAGGCCGTCTCGGTCACTGGACAACGCGTATCCACTGTCGGGCACCGCGTCAGCACAGCCGGACACCGGGTTTCGGCAGTTGGACAACGGGTCTGCAAGGCCGGGCATTTGGTGCGTTCCGGCGGACAACGGGTCTCCACCGCCGGGCAGAACGTCTCGCCGCCCGGGCATTGCGTCTCGACCACCGGGCACCGCGTCTCAGCTACCGGGCAGACGGTCAGTTGCGCGGGGCATTGCGTCTCGGCGCTCGGACAGCGTGTCTCGATCTGTGGGCACCGCGTCTCAGCTACCGGACACCGGGTGTCAGCCGTCGGGCATCGAGTCTGCAGCGGCGGACACCGCGTCTCGGGTGCCGGGCAGCGGGTTTCGGCCACTGGACATGCCGTAGCGGCTGGCGGACATCGCGTCTCACCTACCGGGCATTGGGTTTGTGTGGCTGGGCACTGCGTTTCGACCGCTGGGCACCGAGTCACGCCCGCCGGGCAATAGGTCTCCACCATAATGCTTGGGCACCGGGTAGCCGTCAGCGGACACCGCGTCTCAGTTTCAGGGCATTGCGTCTGAAGCCCCGGACAGCGCGTATTCACTGCCGGGCACCGCGTGTCGGTGGCCGGGCACTGCGTCTCGGTCACCGGGCAGTACGTGGCCCCTGAGGGACACTGTGTGGTGGCTGGCGGACACCGGGTGAGGGCTGCTGGACATTTGGTGTTGAGCGGCGGGCACCGCGTTTCAACCACCGGACAATACGTCTCGCCGCTCGGGCAGCGGGTCACTGCACCCGGACACTGCGTCTCGGTAGCCGGGCAGCGCGTTGCCGTGGTGGGACAGGCCGTATCCGCAGCCGGACACCGCGTTTCAGCGCTCGGACAATGCGTGTCCACAGCCGGGCACTGCGTCTCGGCCACTGGGCAGCGCGTCTCAGCCACTGGGCAGAACGTCTGGCCCGGTGGGCACCGAGTCTCTACCACCGGACAGCGCGTCTCAGCGGCCGGGCACACCGTCAGGGCCGCTGGGCATTGAGTCTCAGCACCCGGACACCGAGTCGGGCCAGCCGGGCAAGCAGTCTGCACTGGCGGGCATCGAGTTTCGACCACTGGACACTGGGTCTCTGCCGCAGGGCATTTGGTCTCGGCGCTCGGGCACCGGGTCTCGCCAGCAGGACACCGAGTCAGGGCCACCGGACAACGTGTCTCACCTGCCGGGCAACGGGTCTCAGCGGTTGGACACTGGGTCTCAGCCACAGGACACCGAGTCTCGACCACTGGACAGCGCGTTTGGGTGGAAGGACACTGGGTCTCAGTGACCGGGCAGAAGGTCTCGCGCGCCGGACAGGCCGTCAGGGCTGGCGGGCAGCGCGTCTCGCCGGCTGGGCAACGAGTCTGCACCACCGGGCACTCGGTCGATACCGGCGGACAACGCGTTTCAACTGCCGGACACCGGGTTTGAGCTGCCGGGCACTGGGTCTCCACTGCTGGACAGTAAGTCTCGCTGCCAGGGCATTGGGTGACAGTGGTCGGACACCGAGTCTCGATGGCCGGGCAGCGCGTTTGAACTGCCGGACACTGCGTCTCGACGGCAGGACAGTAAGTTTCACCGCCGGGGCATCGGGTGAGGGTGGCCGGACAAAGCGTTTCGCCTGCCGGGCACCGGGTCTGGACAATCGGGCAGGCTGTCTGGACTGGTGGACACCGAGTCTCAACTGCCGGGCAGCGGGTCTGACCCGGCGGGCAGCGGGTCTCGTCTGCTGGACAAACCGTCGAGACAGCCGGACATCGGGTTGCCCCTGGCGGACAGGCCGTTTCGGCCGGCGGACACTTGGTCAGAGCCGGCGGACACCGAGTGACGGTAACTGGGCACCTGGTGGCCATCACCGCCTCGGCTGTGATGCGCGGGATGCCTGGGGCATTGGTCAGCCCAGCGTAGAACCGTGCCACAGGCCCGGGCACCGGCTGGTCCACCGGCACAACTTCATTCGTGCCCGGAATCCGCACGCGGAAGAACAATCGCGCATCACCCGCAGGCACTGGGAAAGGACTGGCCGCATTCCACAAGTCTATCCAAGGTCCACTCGGGCTGTCGGACACTTGGAGGATGCCGTCCCCTTTCCACTCGATGATGAATGCCGCCCCTTCAACACCCAAGGCATTCAGCCGAGGCGCGTAGTCTTCCCCAGGCAACAAGGCTTCGAGCGCCTCCTGGCCTGCAGACCATAGGTCAGCATCGCTATTGTCCTCGACTTGGCCGTTGGCTGGCGCACTCAACACCAACGGCGCCAACCCAACTGCCACCAGCCACTTTTTCATTGCACCCATACATGCATCTGTTTTCATCGCAACGCCTCGAAACCACTGCCAATCCAGACTCGCTACCTTGCTTAATTACCCTGTGCCACCGAGCCCGCGCCCCGTCAAGCCCGATATCCAAAGCCGCTGCCTGGCAAACCCGACAGGGCGCATAGCCGAACCACCTGGCCACCGACGCAGGCCCAGCTAAGTTGCTGCACCGACTTCGGTGCGCCTGGCTAGGCTGGCTGCAAGCACAAGTGCGACGGCTAATGCCGTTGACACAGCTTTCTTAACTTGAACCGGCTTGAACTGTGCCAACCGGACTACCTTGCTTGGCTATGGCGCAAGTGGTTGCCAATTCGGAAGTTGGACGCACCTGCGCCACTGGTTGCCTGGAACTGCTTGGGGCAACTAACCCACAAACCCAGCCCTGATTGGGCGAGGTTCCCCACCGACCCAAGCTAGTCCCGGATGCCTCGAATCTCTGGGTTCGCCGTGGCTCGGCGGCGGATCAACCCTGCGCTGCTTACCATTCCGGTGCCACAGTGCCAGCCGACAAATCCCAGCACGGAAGTCGCGGCACCATAGCGCTCAAGCGGGGTAATGCCCGGGAAGCCAAGGGACGCGGGGAAGTGGAGGCGTGAAGTCTATGACGAGTGACGACAGGAATCGAGCGGCGGCAGTGACGAGGGCGTGCTCGCCTCCGCAAGCCGCACACATCCCCAACCGCTGCGGGTGGGTTGAACCTCCGGTCTGGACGGATTGGATGCTAATCCGGCTCGAAGAAAGCGAGCCCAGCGCCCAACGACTTCGGCTCTGGGACAAGGTGCTGTCGGAGCGGAATCTACAGGTGGCCTTTTGGGCTGTGTGGCGCAACCACGCCGCGCCGGGAGTCGATACCCGCTGGTTTGGGGCGCGAGGGCCGCTTAGTTGGGACAGGGCTGTCCCTGCTTAGGGTCAGTTTCACGCAGAGCCCACTGGGTGGAGAGCCGGATGCGGGATAACCGCCTGTCCGGTACGGATGAAGGGGTGGGCGCCTAAGTCCCGCCACCCCAATCCCTATCGGGCCACTGATGCGGCTCGACCGCACTTGTAGCGGTGGCCTGAAGGTAGCCGTCGGTTTCAACCCATGGTTCCGGTGGCGCCCAACCCCAGGCCTGGCGGAGCGACGCTTGAGTGCATCCGTCACTGGTTTCAGGCGTCGCACCGCGACGCGATATCGTTTTGCGGTTGCCAGCAACCGTGGGCCGAAGCCCAGGGCTACCCTCAAGCCGTCGGCCCGCGACGGCTCCAGCCACCTGCGCACACTCCGAAGCGGCAGCCGTTTTCTGCGGTCCGATGGCTGGCCGAATGGAAAACCCGCGCTACGCCAGGAATGCCAGCCGCACTCTACTCAGATCCGCCCCCAATCTGCTGCCGGAAGCCGGTTTGTTGGGTTGGTGGCCGGCTGTGTCGCCAACAAGAACCGGTTAGCGGACGCAGATGCGATAAAACCGCGGGCTGCCTGGCAACAAACCGGCGGTCTGAGTCCCGTCGTCAACCCACAGGCACACACCCGAAGTTGGCTGGGTGAGCGTCGGGGTCCAAATCGTGTGCCACCGAGTCAAGTCCGACGACACGCTGATGCTGTAGGCGCGCCCTTCTCCGCACGGGAACTGCAACAGCACCACGCCCGCGCTCGGACAAGCCCAGGCAACGATCTTCAGCAGGCTGGTTGGGTCCAACGGATCGGTGCCGGCCAGATACTCCTGCAGGTTGGTCAGCCCGTCTCCGTCTGGATCGGCGCGCTGCTCCTCCTCAGTCAACGGGCTATGGCCGAAGTAGCGCAGCGCCCAAGCCGGATCGATTTGGTCGGTGGCTGGGGCAGCATTCTCGAAGTTCAGCAGTCGCAGTGCGCGGCTGCCGTAGTCCACCTGCGCGGTGACGATGCTATTGAGCAGGCTGATGCGGCTGCCGTGCGGTGCGTTGGCAAAGGCGCTTTCGGCAGCGCCATACTCCATCAGTGTGATCACCGCATTGGACGGCGGCACGAACCCGCCCACCAACTCTACCTGCAACAAACCGTCGAAACTGACGGTGTTACTGACCCGCAAGAAGTCAGCTTCCGTGCCACGCTCCGGGCCACCCAACTCCCAGACCACTACCGCAGTGGGGTGTAACCGTAGGTCGCCGCCCACGGTGAACGTATCGGTGCCGGGCCCGATCTGCAGCGTGCCAGCGTGGTCAAGGTTACCCACCAACTTGCCCGCAGCCGTCAGCATTGCATTGGAACCCACTACCAAACCTCCAGCCACCGTATGCGTGCCGGGCCGCAACCACAGGTTCACCGGCTCCCCGGCCAGCCCTACTTCGACCGCCTGGGTGCTGGCCAGGCTAGTGGCCCGCGCGATGACCAGCTCCCCAGCCGCCACCGTGAGTTTGGCTTGAGCATCGGCCACCAGTCTGTCCACGCAGACCCTGCCTTGATCCAGAACCAGGGCAGCGCGACGCAACTCAAGCGTGCCTGAGCCGGCCAGGTTGGTCACCACAAGCGTGCCGTCCGCCAGCACCACGCGGTTGTCAATGGTGTTAGGGCTGCCTACTAGCAAGCTGCCGCACTGGACTGAACCACCGGCTTCAACTCGCAGCTCGTTGACTGAGCTTGAAGCGCCCACCGTGACGGTGCCCGCGACCGCCAAGACCGAATTGGTGCCGCTGACGACGACCGCGTTGCTGATGCCCGGGTTAGCTTCGTAAGGCGAGTCCAAGAACAGCGCCGCACAACTGACCTGGCCACCGGCTCGGACCTCGAGCTGGCTGGTCCAGCCGCCGTTGCCCACGACCAAGGAACCCGTAACTTGCCAAGCTGAGTCTGGGCCAGTGACCGTTGCTGCGTTGCCGCGGGCATTCCGCCCGCTGATCCAGCCGCCGGCGCTGGCCAGGCGCGCGCCGTTAGTTACCACTAGGTGATTGCGCCAGCCGCGATACCCCACCCACACATCGCCAGCTACATCGCATCGGCTGGAACTATCGGTCAGCCACAGGACGTTGTCAGAGCTGGAACTGTAGTAGCCTACATAGAGCCGTGCGCTGACTGCCGAGCCGCCTTCGGCCACCACCAGTCGGCTACGCGAGCCGGTGCTGCCCACCACCAACTCAGCCGCATTGGACCACACCGATCCAGCTCCAGCAATGTGCACTGCGTTGTCCACATTGCGCCCATGCGGGTCGAAGGCGGTGTCGGCTCCGCCAACGTAGCCTGCGCGGCTGCTGAGCTGGGCTCCGGCACTGAGGTTGAGCTGGTTGCCCCCACCGCTGGCACCGCCCACGCTCAGAAGGTCCGTCACGCACCAAGCCGATCCCGGCCCAGTAATGGTCACGAGGCCCCCGTCGCCCGCCAGCACCGCTTGGAAACAAGTCACCTGGGCACCATCAGTCAGAACAAGGCTGTTACTGCGGCCGAACTCTTCGCCCACGCTCAGCAGGTTACCCACCTGCCAACGTGAGTCTGGCCCGGTCACCAGCACTTGGTTGCTGCTGCCGCTGATGTAGGCATCGAAGGCGGTGACGCGTCCGCCTTGACTGATGACCAAGCGGTTGCTGGGGCCGGTCTCGCCAATCACCAGTTGAGCCCGAGAAAGACCGGAATCCCAAAGCGTGCTGGGCCCGGTCACTACGACCGCGTTGCTGGTGCCGTCCACCACTGCGCTCGAACACAACAGCCGCGCGCCGTTGCTGAGCACCAACAGGTTGCCCGAGCCACCTCGACCCATCAACAGCATGCTGTCCAATTGCCAGGCTGTGCCGGGGTCAGTCAGCCAAACGTAGTTGTCCGGGCCGTTGCCTACCGCCCCATGCACGCTGTAAAGGGAAGCGCCGGCAGACAGCCAAGCCCAGTTCCCTGCCGCGCCGTATGAGCCCACCGCAAAGCTGCCGCTGTGCGCCAGGCCACTGCCCGGGCCTGACATCAACAGCCGATTGCACCGGGCAGGTGCCATCCAGCCCACCGCCGCTGTGCCGCTGGAGTAAATCTTACCACCGGCCAGCACTTGGACTTCATTGCTGATGCCAGCTTGACCAATGCACAGCCCACCGTAGCAGGTCCAGATCGTGCCAGCGCCAGTGATGACGGCGCGATTGCCTACGCTGGAGCAGTTAAGCCCAAGGCTGGTGCGCATGCCGTTGACTCGAGCGCCGTTGGTCAAGACCAGACTGTTGGCGGAGCCGGACTGCCCGATGGTCAGGCTGACGGTGTTGTCCCACAACGACCCCGGATCAGTCACCCAAGCCATGTTGGCATGGGCCTCTGGACCTTGGCCCAGGACAGTGCTTGTGGCATCGAGCCGGCCGCCGGCGCGAATGATCAGGGCGTTGGACTGCCCAGTCGCCCCCACCACCAGTCCGGCGGCTGCGTTGCTATAGACCCCATCGATCGTGTTGGTGATGAAGCTGTCGGCTAGTGCGGAGACAACGCCCGCTAACCACAGCATCAGGAGCAGAGCCGGAGCCGCAGAACTGGAGCGGATCAGAATCATGGCACAGTCACGTCCACGGTGGTCAGTTGAGATTCGGGTCGATGATATTGAACGGCTCGGCCAGTGTGTTGATCACATTGCGCATGCCGGCGTTGAGTCGGCAATGGCCAATGGTGGCTGGCACCGGTTGAGCCGCGTCAATCGAGGGGGCGGTGCCGCTGGGGTCGGCCAGCACCGTGCAGTTGCAAAGGATAGCCCCGGGGCCGATCACCAACGCGGCTCGGCCCGGCGGTGCAGGCCCAAGGCGGCAGTCCAACAGCCGACCCGTGGTGGGCACGCCGGGATGAATCGAGCCGGCCACATCGCAATCGACCAGCATGCCTGAACCACCGAAGGAATCGTGGCCGGCACTGCAGCGCTGCGCGTAGCCGTGGAAGCCCGTGCCGCCAGCACCGAAACTGCCCGGACCAGCGGTGCAATTGGTCGCGAACCCTGAAAACAAGCCGCCCGCCCCGAAGCTCAGCGGCCCAGCTTGGCAATTGACGGCGCGTCCAGCGAAGTTGCCTGGCCCACCCCAAGCCCGCGGCCCGGCCACGCAATCGGCATAAAAGCCGGCATAGGTGATGCCCAGGCGCATCGACCAACCTTGATTCGCAGCGCTGAAGATGCACCGGCGCACCACGGTGCGGGTCAGGTTATCGGCTGGGAAATAAGCCGCTTTGTCTTGTGGGCCGAAGCTGGGCGGCGCCGAGGCGGTGCAGTGCAAGGTGAGGTTTTCCAGCAGCACCGCATCGGACGTTTGCACCAGCACGTTGCCCGTCGATTCCAGCCGCACCGATTCAGGATTGGCCAGCCCCACCAGGTCCACAAACGGCACATCCAACACCAAGCCCGAGTCGGGTAACAGGTATCGGCCCGGCAACAGCAACACCGTAACACGGTTTGTGGCTGAGAGGGGTTGGCCATGGGGCCGAGCGGTTTTTGCCCGGGTAACAGTCTCGATCAGGTTGGTGCCGTTGGCTGCCGGATCAGCCCCAGGTTGGACAATGAGGTATCCCGGGCCTTTATCCACCAGCAACGTGCCCACTTCGCCTCGGGGCAAGTGCACATGCGTGCCCACCAACCCGCCTACCACCGGTAACGGGTAACCCGCAAAGTCGGTGTTGTCGAAGAACACGCCACGCCCGCCGTCTTGGATGAAGTTGCTCAAGCCGCCGTCGATCCGGTTGCCGGTCACCATCAGTGTCTCGGCATTGGCCAGGGTCAGCGACAGACCCGCGCCGCGGCTGAACCGCCTGGCCAAAGGCCGGACGACATTGTGCCGAATTTGCACATGAGCAAACTGCGAGCTCCCATTCCCGTCGCTTAAGGCAATTCCGGTGACCGGACCCGCATCAGTATCCAGCTCGATGAAATTGTTCTCGATCACCACCGTATCGACTCGCCGGCCCATGAGGAATATGCCCCCGCCTTTGCAGCCCAAAAACAGGTTGTTGCGCAGGATCAGATTCCGGTCCCGACCCGTGTCGATGTAGAACCCCAAGCCGCACCGCACGGCCAGGTTACCCTCGACCAGGCCCTCACCGCCGCTAAACCCGTAAGCCGCCATGGCGTGGGGTGAGTCGGGATTGTAAAGGTCCAGCACCCGGTTCCGACGCAACGCACCTTGAATGCTCTTGGTGTTGTAGAGCTCGTAACCGCCGCCCATCGAGATGGCCGTCACGTAGCCGCCATGGAAGCTGGACACCTCGCAATCCTCGATGACGTTAGCCTCGCTACGCGGGCCTGGGCCGATGGAAATGCCCAACGTAAAGTTCTCGATGTCCGGATAAGGGCCGTATGCATTGATGGCGCGCACACGCCGGATGGCATTGTGCGAGCCCCACAGATAGATTGCCGTGGCGAAATTCCAATTGGTGGGACTGTAGGCGCAGTCCACCGTCAAATCGCACACCTCGACCCCATCGGCCTCCACTAAGTGAAATGGCGAAATCACAAACAGCGGTGCGTTAGTGCCGGCGATCAGTTTGATGGTGGTCTGGTGCATACCAGCGCCTTGAATTTTCCAACCCGACCGCGGGAACCACACCGGATAACCGCGGGTGTGGTAAGTGCCCGGCAGCAGGTGGATCACCAGGTGCGTGACGGCATTGGTCAGACACAACTCGCGCAACTTGGCATCGAAGGCGTCCTCTGAACCGTTAAACGGGCTGGCTAGCGTGCCTTCGCCAGGTTGGCCGTCGGTGCGTAATCCGATCCAGATGTCCCGGCTCAGGCCCAACTGTTCCGGCAACCGCTCAGGTCCACTGGCCAAAGCGATGGCTGGATCCGGTGCTCGGAGCCGAAGCCGTTCGGGAACCGAGCCTGGGCGCTTCTGGGCACTGGCCAGCGAGCCTGCCGCTGGCCCTGCCCCTGGTTTGCGGTCCGGGGCAGGCGGCGGACGCACCCGATCTAAATCTGAAGGTCGAGGACGCTCACTTCCACCGGCGCTCAAGACGATCCAAGTGCTGACAGCGGCCAGCAGCCAGCTACCGGTTCCCATGCGTGCTACCTGCATGATGCGACCTGCTGTTGTTCAAGTCCGAAACCGTTCCCCGCTACCCAGGGCGGACGACTCGGACGGGATGCTGTACCTATAGCACCGAACCGCTGAAAAACAAGCTCGCTAGCCAAGCCAACCACAGCACGGGCGCATCTCATTTGCTTGCCTTCCGCCGGCTCACGTCGGCGGCTCCGGATTATTCCGCCGGCTCACGCCGGCGGCTACGGATTAGCCTGGTAGCCGCCGCCGTAAGGCGGCGGACCCGGGTGGATTCGGCGGATCAGTCCGCCGGCTCACGCCGGCGGCTACGGATTAGCCTGGTAGCCGCCGCCGTAAGGCGGCGGACCCGGGTGGATTCGGCGGATCAGTCCGCCGGCTCACGCCGGCGGCTACAAGGGCGCCGGGGCGATGGCTACCCTTCAACCGTAGCCGCCGCCGTAAGGCGGCGGACCCGGCAGGATGCGGTGGATCAGTCCGCCGGCTCACGCCGGCGGCCACGGAGT
>Ga0078972_1001645_pt1 | contig 81481 bp, 63 predicted proteins | sample YelNatPaOPGAMG01_FD_67568 | JGI IMG/M metagenome (GOLD analysis project Ga0078972, IMG submission 67568) | Hot spring thermophilic microbial communities from Obsidian Pool, Yellowstone National Park, USA - OP-RAMG-01 (SPADES assembly) (version 2) | ecosystem: Environmental > Aquatic > Thermal...
GGAAATTCACGGTCGCTCAAGCCCGTAGTATCTATGCTGAAATTGAAGTATGCACTTGCCTCAACAATACTTACATGCTTATTCAGGTCAATAAAGTAAATTCCAGGTGTATGCTTCGAACTGTTGTTCCAATCAGGCGAGGAATCTGAGACACTGTCCACAAATCTGCCTGTCTCGTTGAAGTCAGGCAGACCATCATGGTCTGTGTCGTTGCAGAACGGGTTTGTGCTGTACTTCAACTCCAGCTTATCGCTCAGGCTGTCGTTATCTGAATCCGCACAGAATGGATTGGTGAAGTATGGATAGAGCCAGCCATGGATGTTTATGCTGCCCCACTCGACATACTGGTACTGGCTCTCACTTACAGTAAGATTGAGGGTGAGGTTCACGGAAGATTGTTTACTTCTTACGAACTTATCAATTACTGACCCGAAATCTGATAACTTACGTTCTTCGAGTCTTCCGCTGTTGTTACTCCGGTAATACACAGAAATATTCTCCACAAGTAGTATCGCAACATATACGCTGGGTTCTGTCCCGAAGGGCCCCTCATGATGGATTGTGACTGTATAGCTTGCATTTGCTACACGAATCGGGAAATTCTCGCCTTGTGGAACTCGTATGCTCTTTGTTATTACTCCCGTGTTTTGCATGAAAATAGAACCTGTGCTGAAGTTCATGTAGTTCTTCAGCGGTATAAATGCAAACTGCGAGATTGCACCATTCACAACATCAATTCCCAGCGGTCTGTAATCTTCCCTATCAATTTCAATACTGTACCACTTGCCTATCTCTGCGTTCTCAATGGTATAGTTAAAGCGTGGATGCGGAGGAGATGCAGGAAGACTGATTGTAATTGTGCCTGAAGAATTCGCACGGAATTGGAGGAGATAGTGGTCGCTCTTTGGCAACTGTAAATAATATGGATAGGAATAAGTTTGACCTGCAGAAAGCCCTGTATTGCCCCAGTAAACATCAGGATGGACTTCTTCGCTGTCCTTCAGTCCATCGCCATCTGTATCTGCATTGCTCGGATTTGTGAAGTATCTCTGCCACTCGTCCTTGTCGCTCAGCCCATCGTTGTCCGTGTCGTTGCTAATTGGTGAACTCTCCCAGGCATCTAACTTGCCGTTGCAGTTGATGTCTTCCTGGCTGTCCAGCAAGCCATCGTTATCGCTATCGGTGTCTCGCATGTTTATCAAGCCATCACCATCGCTATCAACCCAGTATAAGGGCTCGTCGCCATCCTTTATTCCGTCGTTGTCGCTGTCGTTATCGCCAAGGTCTGGCTTGCCGTCGCCATCCGTATCTGCAATTCGGTGTACCTCAAGGCACTGTGCTGCATAGGCGGGCAATGCGTATGGCGTGAGGTCGATGCCTGTGGTGTTGTTAGTTAGATTGTAGCGGTCATACTCAATTCTGTATGTCCATTGCTCCGGGGTACCTGATTCTACATGTCCTACTCGTGTAGAAATAATTACATACACGGTGTCTGGGTTGCTTTCATTGAATCGCACATCGTAGCCATCTTTTGTCTTCCTAATTACCTGTCCCATTTCGCTTAAGTTTTCATCCATAGCATTATTTGCTGTTTTGGAATCAAGATATATATCTCCATCTTTATAGTCTCGCCACACCAGTGCGTAAGCATGTAATTCATAGTGTGTATCGCTCCAATTTGTATCCAGTGCTATCCATTTATCCACGCTATCTGGCAGGTTCTCCCGATATACCGTGTACACCTCATACCCATCACTTGCGTTATCGCCATCATAGTCCTTCCTGCAGTCCCATATTCCGTTATCCAGGTCATAGACGCCATCGTTATCCGTATCAACACTTGTGGGACTTGTGCCCTCGAATATCTCCTTGCCCTTGTAGCCAGCCATGGGCTCAGTAAGACCATTGTCTGTCCAAGCACCTTGTCTTGCATATACAACATGGCTCGTATTTACACGCCCGTTTTCAAGTCCAGAAACGATGATAATGCGGTTGCTTGTGGCATTGTAATAAATCCCGCCATCTGCAAGCTGGTACAATAGCACGGGCGTGGAATTCCATGCGGTCTCTGCAGACCATACATACTTGCTCCAGTTCCACCATATCCAGCCCGTTGTGTTGTTGTAATACGCAATGCTCTTTGCACCCTGCTCGATGTTCGTTCTGAATGTGCAATTACCAACCTCTGCTCCATCAGTCAAGCCGTCGCCATCCGTGTCCCGAACGGTTGGATTGCTATCCAGGTTCCATTCGCCCACATTTGTGAGACCATCGCTGTCGTTATCATCGTAGGCATCGTTGGTTGTTAGGTTAAGCCCATACTGGATTTCCCAGCCATCGGGCATGCTGTCGTTATCTACATCTGGGGTTCTACAATACTGGACTGCTGTGCTGTTGTTATAGCCCTTCGAAACCCAGTAGTTGAATTCTGTGCGGTCATTGCAGCCGTCATTATCTGTGTCGTTTGCCCGTGGATTCAGTCCCAGCAACACCTCAGTGTAGTCATCAAGCCCATCGCCATCCGTGTCGTTGCTTCTTGGATTTGTGCCAATCTGATACTCCTCACTGTCATTCAAGCCGTCGCTATCAGTATCATTGAAAAACGGCGAAGAATTGAAGAATACCTCTGTGCTGTCGTTTAAGCCATCACCATCGGTATCATTTGAGAACGGGTCTATGCCGAATTTCGAGACCGTAATTGACTGGAAGTTGCCAATTATTGCAACACTCAGATTTTGTGGTGCAGTATAGAACACATACACTGCGGTATTTCCGAGGCGGTCATAGGTTACGCTGGTTCCGTTCACCGCAAGCCCGATGTTCTCGGTTGTCACAACTGTGATTTTATAGAAGCCCTCAAACGGCAGATAATAGGTGTGTGTGAACGATGTGTCTCGTGTGAACGCACTTCTCGTGGTTTCTGCGGGTGTATTCACATACAGTGGCACGAATGCAAGTTCCATGCCGTCATCAAGTCCGTCGCTATCGCTGTCGCGGCTCTGCGGGTCGCTTCCCCAGTATATTTCCACGCCATCTGGTGCACTGTCATTATCGCAATCAGGATTTTTCGGATCCAGTCCGAGTTCGAGTTCCGCCATATCCCAGAGCCCGTCATCGTCTGTATCGGGCTTCACAGGTGATGTGTCATTCCAGAATTCCATCGTGTCGTTCAAGCCGTCATAATCCGTATCCACCATCTTCGGATTCGAGCCCTGGCGTCGCACTTCCATTCTATCCAGTACAACCGTACCATTACCTACCAACCTGAACACGATCTGCGTGACATTACAGAAGCCGAAAGACACATTGAAAATCCCAGACGCAGTTAGGAATGCGGTGGCATTGATACCGCTATCAATTACCAGCGTGCAGTTCTCTGTGATGTTTGCAGTGCCATACAGCTGACAGGAGTATTTGCCTGGGTGCCAGTCACTCACATTGAATTCTCGCGTTGTGTTGTTCATGAGTATATAATTCAACTTGTATGTGCCGTAGTAATAGAAAGTATACACCTCAGTACCGTCCAGCAAGCCGTCGTTATCTGCATCCGGTGTATGTGGCGAGAGATTGTATTGTGCTACCTCAGCGCTATCAGATAGTCCGTCGTGGTCTGTATCGGTGTCCCTCGGATTTGTGCCATAGTAATATTCCTGGATGTTCGTTAAGGCATCTGCATCCGTATCCGTATTTGCATCTGCAGCACGCCAGTTCAGTCCGTACTTCCATTCCCATTCGTCCAGCATGCCGTCAAAATCGCTATCGCAATGTGCCTTTATCGTTACCGTTCTGCTCACATTGTGCACGCCATCACTCACACTGCACTGTAGCACATGTGTGCCTGTGCCATTTATCGTTGCATTATAATACAACTCTCTGCCATAGCCCACAACAGTCCCTACTGGCGTCCCGTTGAAACTTAGCAACTGCCATGTGATGTTTAAGTGCGTATAATCGGGAATTGTATCGAATACACCTGCAGACAGGAAAATCGTGTTTGCAACGAGTTCCAGGCGTTCAATGCAATATATCTCGGGCATTGCATCTTCCACACTCACATTAATTGCAGTGCTCACATGCCCTTCGTCATCGTAGACCTCGAGCAAAACGCTGTAATTCCCGCCAACTGTAAATGAGTAATTCAGTGTTCCTGCATGACCTGCGTATACGCCATTTACATACCAGCGATACTGGAGATATGGTATGTCTGTTGGTACCGCATCCACAACTGCATGATAGGTGTAGTTGATGCCTTCCACGCAACTCGTTGGACCTTCAATTGAAATTGCAGGTTGCACATTCTTTACCACTAACTGCTTTGTTAGCCAGACCGTGTTCCAGCCGTCGCTCACATACAATGTGATGTTGTATGTGCCTGTGTTGTAGCTCTTGTTCACCACCACATCTGTTGCAGTGGTGCCATCGCCAAATACCCAGAATACAGTTATTGGCTTCAACTCAGGGTCATATGCCTTGCTGATGAAGTACACTTCCTCGCTCTCGTTTATCTCGCTCACACTTGCGTTTCTTGCATTCCAGATGTCAAAATCCACAACGGGCGGGAGATTCACGCTCACATTCCCATAGCCTTCCCAGCACAGCGTGATTGACTTCGTGTCGTAGCCGCCATCGTCATCACTCACATTCAGCACGATTCGATAGGTGCCAGGAACGCTGTACACATGTTTTACCATATCCTTGCCTTCATGCTGATAGAAATGCACGGTGGAATTGCCATCACCGAAATCCCAGGCGAATGTCAGCAGGTCGTTACCTGCATCTCTCGCATACGCCTGCAGTGTTACTGCATGTTTGTGTATGTAGGGATTCAGATAGCCACGCCATTCCGTGTCCTGATGTCCAGGCGACCAGACGAAGGTATGTTCCAGTAATTCCGTGCCGTCCTCAAATGTGAGATTCAGCCATACGGGTGATGCTCCGTTTAGGTTCCCGTTTACTGGGTCGTTCTCCGGACTCCAGTTTGCGTAAAAACTGTAGTTCTTCGTCGCATCCAGTGTGAGATTCGCAACAAAGCCCGTGTCAGGCACGCCTGGTGTTCGGTACACGGTAATATTCAGGATTTCCGTCCCGTTGCTGTAAATATGCAGTGTAGAATCATGCCATTTCTCGCCTGCAATTCTATAGGAAAGGTTCACATTGAATGTGGCATTGAAGTCCAGGATTTGCGGTGCGGTGTTGTTTATTTGCACTACCGCAGTGTCTGTGCCTTCCAGGCCGCCACTGTCAATTGCAGTCAGCATTATGGTACCGTGGTAATCGTCATCAAATACATGGACCAGCGGGTTCTGGTAATAACGCTCCGTGCCAATATTCCAAAAGAGCGTGCAGGTGCTAATGTCCTCATCCGCAACACTGCCGTTCAGCACGATTGCACTGCCTTCCGTGCCGTAGTACGGACCACGGGCATCTACTACTGGTGGTGCGTTTGTGGCATTCACATACGCATATGCGGTATTCCAGGATGTATCGGAACTGCCACGAACTACCACGAGGTATGTGCCACTTGCAGCGAATTGGTGCACGACGGGGTTGCCAGATGCGGTATGACCGTCACCGAAGTACCATGTGTAACTGTAGTTGGCATCACTCACCGCTGTGAATTCAAATGTGTTCTGGTTAAGCTGGTTTGCAGTAATCGTGATGTTTGTAGGTGCATCCAGCACTTCTATCTGTGCGTAACTGGTATTTGTTGCATTCGCACTGTCCATTACTGTAAGTGCTACTGTGTAGTTACCTGGTCCGCTATACCGATGCACCACTTGCCGCTCCGTGCTATTCGTGCCGTCTCCGAAATCCCAGAAGGTCTTTACGATAATCCCGTCTGGGTCGTAGCAGAATGCACTGCTGAACTCAATCGGTTGCCCGGTTCCAACTGTGAGATTCCTGATGCCGATATCGCATACGGGCTCGAGATTTACCTCGCCTGGAAGTGGCACGCTCTCAACATACACTGCGTATGTGCCGTTGCCACGAATCAGCATGCCATCTGCATATCGCATCGTGATTTTGCTCTGGTTTGCGTAGCCCGTGATGTTTGTGCGGTAAAGCGAATAAAGTTTGATATTGCCAGAGAGTATTGTGAGATTCCACAGCCCCGCCTGGTTGAACCGAATGATGTTCGTGCCATTCACTGTGGCGTTGAAATAATTCCTGTAAAATGTGCCCGCAATACGCCAGTGATTATCAGGCAGCGTTATCTCGCTGTTGCGTTCTATGCGTTCAATACGCAGTTTCTCAGGGGCATTAAATGATACAGTAAGGTTTCCTGCAGTGCCAAATGTAAATACCGTCTTGCCATCCATCTTACCTAAAGTCCAGAAATCGCCCTTACCGTTCCAGGTGTAGAACGCTAACTGTGTGTAAGTATTTATGCCTCTCAGTTCAATTGTTACTGGCTTCCAGGTATGCCATGTATATTCTACAGGCAATGCGTTTATATCAATCTGGATGTACTCGGGCTGTACATATGGATGTAGCGAGGATACGAAGAACAGGGCAACTGCAAATATGCTGAGACACAATGCGGATAAGCCAAATACCCGCTTTCCGACTTGACCCATTTTTTTACCTCCCTTTCTTGATGTAATGTGTTTTATGAAATATAAATGTTACGGAAAAACATTCTGGGTCGGAGTTGTATGGCAAAAATTCCGTCTGGGTGTTGTTTCGGTATTTAGCCCGTTTCACATATTCGTATGTTCTGACCGTTTGCTCGTTACTTCATGCGCTCCACGTTGCGTCTCCCCTCCTGTTGTTCCCTAACCTTGCCACATTCTTTTTGAGACGGCATGCGAACGGTATAAACTAAAGGGATTTACCGGGGCAATGAGGGGGTGGAGAACTTAGACCGATTAGACATTGGAGTAAGTTGAGTTCATTAGAAATATCTTACCCGTTTCCAAATATTTTGATAAACACAAGGTGGTAAAAAAAACTCAAATGGCGAATTCTATAATAGCGGTAAATCAGTGGTAAGTGGGCCTAAATAGCGAAATTAAGATTTAATCTACCTGCCCTAATGAAAGAGAATGCCTAAAAAGTGGGAGGATGATGTTTAAGCAACTGCTTCTTACTTTTCTTCATCTTGAGCACTATAACAACAAGAAGGATTACAATTATTATATCTGCCACTATATCTGCCCCCAGATGTAGAAAGAATACATCTTTCCACGATATCCCAGTATAATAGTCTAAGAGTGTCAAAGGAATGTCTATAGTGTTTAGGTAGTGTATCCATTTATCTACCCAAATGTCCTGAATGCTTTGCTCAGGCGGAGAAAGATCAAACAGAGAAAGATATATACATAATACCCATGTATCGGCGTTCTCCTCCTCTAAGAACCTTGTACGCTCACCACTAAATTTATCAATATCCAGGATTGTAAGATACACATTAAGAAAAGTTAGTGTATAATTTGTTCCGTTAATATATACATCTGCACGATTTTCGACTACAAATCTTGCCCGAACACTTAACTCATCACTTTTGCTGTTATTTTTATTAGTAATAGATACACCAAGTTTTTTCGGAGGATAGTCTAGCTGTGTGATTATTCCTACATTAAGAAAAGTGTAATCCGAGTAATTCAGACAACTAAACGAACAAGAAAGGTATAGATTCTTTCTATCATGCACCGCCCATAGCTCTGTGTAAGCCTCGAGGTAGTACCTTACAGAGGAATTGGAGATATTCCAAAATCCTATCCTCCGATAGTAATAGAGATGTGGATTAAAAAACTCATCTTTAGGTATCATATAGTGCGAGTTAATATACTTTTCTGGGTCTATGTATGGCTGAGGGTATTGTGTTGTGTTAGTTTCATACGGTCCATCCGCATACGGTGCTCTATAGGGGGGATTATTCGTATATGGAGTTGCAAAATCTTCCCCGTTTACACTATAGAGCAACTCAGAGCATAATAGAGACATCACGCAAATCCAAAAAACGAATGCCACTTTCATGTATTTTCACCTCCAGAGGGTGTGTGTCTGGCAAGATGAGCATACCACCTCAGGGATTTGTGCCATGGCAATGTAGTCCCTCCAATACTCAATATTACTTCGCTCTATATATACCTTCTGGAACACCCACCAGTGCAGGAAAATCACCGCACTCATGTCGCGCCACTCCATAAATTATTTTTACTCTCTCCCTTTACCACAGCACATGCACTGCAAGAGATTGTGTTTGCTCATTCTGTTTGCCTGGCTGGTTTGCGGAACATTTGCGGTTGCAGAAACTGGAAATGTGCATGAAATACATGCAAGCACGGATGGAAACATGGGTACGGGCGTGTATCTACTCTCCATCGGAAATTTTGACCTTTCAAAGGGCACATTTGTGGCAGATTTTTATCTTGTGTTTAAGTGGAGCGACCAGAACATCTCGCCTGCCTCATTTGAGTTCATAAATGGCAGGGCGGTGTCAAAAGAAAAGATTTACGAGAGCATAGGTAATGGCTCATGTGAGGTATGGTACAGAATCCAGGCAAATCTGTACATGTCACCAGTATTCACGAACTATCCGTTCGATGAGCAAACAATACCAATCATCATCGAGGACTCGAAAAACAACAACTCTGTTATATCCTACACTGCACTTACTGACTTCTCAGGCATTGATAGTTCAATTTCTGTTCCTGGCTGGAAGGTAGAGAATGGAGAGGTTTATACAGAAATTATGAAGTATCCGTGGGGCGAAGATTACTCCCGCTTTGTGTTCACGGTGAAACTGGCACGAGATGCAGGTGCAACTGCCGGTAAACTGCTCTTACCACCCATCATATTCTGCATCGTCTCTGGACTCTCGTTCTTTTTCAGGGCAGATAAAATCACGCACAGAATTGGACTGGGCACGAGCACACTGATTTCCGCAGTGATGTTCCACCTGAGCCAGACAACATCATTACCACCGCTCCCCTCACTCATCCTCATTGACAAAATCATGATTTCAGTGTATGTGTTTCTCGCCTCCTCGCTCATTGCAACCACACTGATTTACATCGATGAGGAATTCTGGAAGCATGTGGATTACACGAAGCAGGTGAATCGCTACGGTGCCATACTCACAATCATCCTGCCCTTCGTTGTGTTTGCCCTCCTTTACTACCTGCTGTGAGCGCAGAACCAACGCTACATGCAGAAAGATTAATTAAGCATAGCTCCTTACCACAATCATGAAGGGAGTCATACTACATGGTGGTGCTGGAACAAGGCTCAGACCCCTGACGCATACAGGACCGAAGCAACTCATAAAGATTGCGAACAAGCCCATGTCACAGTATGCAATTGAGGCACTCGTTGATGCAGGCATTACCGAGATTGCCATCATCCTGGGCGAGATTTTTCCAGAGAAGGTGATTGAGACATATGGTGATGGCTCGCATCTGGGCTGCAAGATAACATACATACATCAGGGCAAGCCGCTGGGAATTGCACATGCTGTGGGGCTTACTGAGAACTTTGTCGGGAACGATAAATTTGTGGTGTATCTCGGTGATAACCTCATCGGCTCCAGCATAAAGCACTTCACAGTCAGATTTGCGGAAAGCGATATGGATGCAATGATTATTTTCACACCGCACAAGCATCCGGAAAAATTTGGTGTGGCAAAATTCGATGAGAAGGGAAAACTTGCAGGTCTCGTGGAGAAGCCAAAGCAACCTCCTTCAAACTATGTTATCACAGGGATTTACTACCTCACACCCGTTGCATTCCAGTACATAAAAAACCTCAAGCCATCCTGGCGTGGAGAACTGGAAATTACAGACATGCTCCAGAACATGCTTACAGACGGGAAAAATGTAGGTTATGAGTTCATAGACGGCTGGTGGAAGGACACGGGCACCGCAGATGACATACTCACCGCCAACCAGCTCGTGCTTGATAAAATTACACATAAGGTACCGGATAACATAAAATGTGAGATTCAGGGCAGGGTGTGGATTGAGGAAGGTGCAGAAATCGAGGAAACGGTGACGATCCGGGGACCCGCAATCATTGGTAAAAACACGAAAATAAAGCAAAGTGCGTACATCGGACCATACACCAGCATAGGCGACAATGCAACACTGGTAGGATGCGAAATTGAAAATTCAATTGTGCTGGATAACACGGTAATTCACGCCCATACAAAAATTATGGACAGCATAATTGGCACCTCCACAGAAATACTGCAGACAGATAAGAAACCGAGAGCACACCGTATGATGCTGGGTGAGAACACGAAAATTATTTTAGGTGATTGAGATGAACATACTTGTTACTGGTGGCTGTGGATTCATCGGCGCTAACTACATCAGGTACCTTGAGACCAGGGGATTTGATGGCAGGGTGATAAATCTCGATAAACTCGGCATTGGCTCCAACATCGAGAATCTGCGTGATTTAAAGTTGAATTATGTATTCAGGAAAGTTGACCTGGCAAGGGAGAAAATACCTGAAGACCTTGAGTTTGATGCAATTGTGAACTTTGCCTCTGAGACCCATGTGGACAGGAGCATAAAGGAGCCAGCAGAGTTCTACCGCAACAATCTAGATGAACTGTTTAACATCCTCGAATACATGCGAAAATCGAACAGGGAGATACGGATGGTGCACATATCCACCGATGAAGTGTATGGCGAGATTCTTGAGGGCTCCTTTACCGAGGAATCCCCGCTTAAGCCATCCAATCCCTACTCTGCAACGAAGGCAGGCCAGGACATGCTCGTGCTCGCCTATGTGCGCACCTACGGTCTCAACATTTCAATCACAAGGTCTGCAAATAACTATGGACCATACCAGTTCCCTGAGAAGTTCATTCCAAAGACAATCATCCGTGCATTGAATGACTTGGATATAATCGTGTATGGCTCAGGAAAGCAGATACGGAGCTGGATATATGTGCGGGACAATGCAGATGCGGTGCACACCGTGCTGTTGAAGGGGAAGAAAGGCACAATCTATAATATACCTGGCACTGATGAGGTTGAGAACATCGAAATTGTAGAACGAATTGGCAAAATTCTTGGCAGGGAGCTGAAAATTGCGCATGTGCAGGACAGGCCAGGACATGACCTGAGGTACAGCATGAGCGGGGATAAGCTGAAAGAACTGGGATGGAAGGCAGCATCCGGCATCGATGCGGGGCTGGAGCAGACGGTAAAGTGGTATGTAGAGAATGCCTGGTGGTGGAAACCCCTGGTGAATGAAAAGGTACTGGGTGTGGGCTTTGCACACTGATTTGCTCGTTGTGGGCGGAACCGGGTTGCTGGGCAGGGAGATTGTTAGAATTGCTCAGCCCAGTTTTACATACTTCCACACTGAGGTGCATAACGAGAACGCCCATCCGCTGGATGTCAGAGATGCACAAAAATGCACGGAATTGCTCGAGACACTCAAGCCAGAGAGTATTATATTCTGTTCAGCACTCACGGATGTCGATGCATGCGAAACAAATCCGGAACTTGCGTACGCGATAAATACACATGCCCTCCAGCCATTCATAGAATACTGCAGTCAGAACCATGCATTTCTTGTGTTTGTGTCAACCGACTATGTGTTTGATGGCAAGAGTGGGAATTACAGGGAAACAGATGAGAAGAATCCAGTTAATGTGTATGGAAAATCAAAATCGCTGGCAGAGAACCTTATATTTGCCTCTGGCATAAACTATGCAATCGTCCGCGCATCCGTGATTTTCGGTGCAACAGAGGCGAGCGGGAAAAAGAACTTTGTGCTCTGGGTGTATGAGAACCTGCGCAATGGAAAGGCGGTGAATGCACTGGTGGACAATGTGGTTTCACCCACATACAATGTGTATCTGGCTCATGCAATTCTCGAGATTGTGGAACGCAGATTGTGCGGTGTGTGGCATGTTGCCAGTGCGGCAGGAATAAGCAGATATGAGATGGCGTGCAGGGTGAAGGAGGCATTTGGACTTCCTGGAGAGGTTGTGCCTGCCAGAATGGAGCAGATGAAATGGAGGGCACGCAGACCCGGGAATTCGTCACTGGATGTGAGCAAGGCAGGGAATTGTTTGAAGAACAAACCAAAGAGGTTTGAGGAATGGCTTGAGGAAATGAGGTGGGAACATGCTTGATGGTGTTATATCAAAGGATTTAAAGCGCTTTGCAGACGAGCGGGGCTTTTTCAATGAGGCGTATAGAAGGGACTGGAATGATGTGTTTGTCGATGAGATTGTGCAGGCGAACATGAGCATCACATATCCTGGCGTTGTGCGGGCATGGCATCGGCATCTGCGCGGGCAGGTGGATTACTTCTATGTGGTTCGTGGTGCACTGAAACTCTGCTGCTACGATGACGCAAGCAGAGAACTGGACGAATTTGTGCTTTCAGGGGAGCAACCGAAAATCGTGCGGATTCCAGGCAAGTACTGGCACGGCTTCAAGGCAATAGGAACCGAGCCCGTAATCCTGGTTTATTTTGTGTCACGGCTCTACGACTACAGCAATCCAGATGAGGAACGCAGACCATGGAATGATGCGAGCGTTGTGCCCGCATTGATAAACGGAAAGAAGGACGAGCGCTGCGGCACGCCCTGGGACTGGTATGGGTGTGTGAATAAGTAAATTTGTTGAACCGAGTGGGTAAAACATGCAGGTACTGGCAAAGGTAAAATTTGATTTAAGAGACCCTGATGAATTTTATTTTGCAAAGAAGGAAATAGACACACTCCTTGGTACAGAAACAAGAACCGTACCTACAATTGCGGTACTTTTCAAAGAAAGGCCATTTAATTTACTTGATGATGAGGTTATTCACATAATGAGCAGATTGGTTTACATGGGTGCAGGACAGGGATTTCTGGCGGAAGCACAGAATATAGATTTGTTGAGCATCGTAAAGCGGGCAACTTTCTTTCGAGAAATTTATGTGATTTTTGAGGCACACAGTGATGAGAGCGTGCTGGAAGAACTGGAGAAAACAGGAATATCAGTAAAGACAGGGCAGTTAAAGGACAAGAAAAACGACATCAACCCGTTTACACAGATATATATTAAAGAACTGGAGAGCGGAAATAAACTGATAACCATCAGATGCTTTCCGTTTCAGACGCTGTTTGAGTATGTGACAGAAGTAAAGAAATTGCCTGATGTAGTTTTTCGTCGTAGAAACAACGAGGCATGGGCACCTTATTTTAAAGAAAAGGAAGATGGAATTGAAAAGGGAATCAATGAAATGCTGGCTCATTTAAAATGGGGATATTATCGCTGTCCACATTTCGGGCTGGGCAAAGAGCACATTGGCGATTTTATAGATTGGGCTTCTACTGATTTGCGCAAGCCATTTCTCCATTACCTACACAAATATAAGGGTAAGGGAGACCCCAGAATTTCACGGGCACTCATTAATTTGCTCAAAGTTAAGGAGGGCGATACAATCCTGGACCCATTTATGGGCTCAGGGGCATTTATTGCAGATGCGTCCACGATGGGAATAAATGCTGTGGGTGTTGAGATATTGAATATTGGTCAACTGATTTCCGCAGTGAAATGCAATCTTGGAATAAATCTGGAAGAGTTACGCAGGAGTATAATCGAGATGTTTGAGTACATAGATAGTGCCTTGTTTGAACAGCACATAAAAAGTGACTGGATAGAATTGAAGGAAAAGATAAGAAAAAATGCGGGAGACAGCAGTGGGTACAAAAGGATAGAGCCCTATCTGGGTGAGATTTTTTCTCTAAAGAGTTTTATTGAAAAAATTAAGAGCGAAGAGGTACGAAAATTTCTTCTCGTGCTGTTGAGCCAGCAGATTGTGGATTATGCAGAGAAAAGCAGGACAGGCGATTTTGTAAGTTCATTCATTTCATATGTTGAGGATAGATACCTGGTTTTGTATTCCACACGGAAACTGGCGGAGATCCTTGGTGTGAATCTGAACGCTGGAAATATAAGAATATTCAGAGGCGACGCTACGAATATGGCAATGATAAAAGACAATTTGATAGATGGAATTGTGACATCACCACCTTATTTTGATGCCCTGGATTATATCGGGAACAATAAAATGTCAATTCTGATTCTCGGTATAGACGAAGACCTTTCATGGGAATCCACGAAGGAATTTTATGAGCCGAAATACAGAAAAGGAAGCAATCAGGATACCCTGCCTCTCACTGTTTATGAAAATTATTTCACAATCAATCTTCCAGAATCGAGCATGCACCTCATCGAGTTGCTCAGGAAATCCAGAAGAATTTACAAAGCAAGAGTTGTGGAAAATTATCTGAAGATGATGAAACTTTCATTCGAGGAATGCTACAGAGTATTAAAGAAGGACAGGTACTACCTGATGGTGATCAGCAAGCGTCATTCCTGGATAGTAAATGGGAAGGAGGAGATAATTGAAACCTCACCTGTACTAGCTGACCTTGGAAGGTCTGCTGGATTTAAATTAGTTGATGTGATAGAACACGGGTTATCAAAGGCAGACGAGGGTAAGATCGGAGTTGAGGATATACTGGTGTTTCAGAAATAGATATTTTACACCAAAAGTTTTATAAATAATTTTACCTATATATAGGAAAGGTGATTGGCAATGGGTGAGATTACTATGCTCACGAAGGCGACATCGAAGAGCAAATCCCTGCGCACAACCGTTCCAATGGGAATTGTGAGGCAATTCAATCTTTCTGAGGGTGATAGCATCAACTGGGAAATCAGGGCTGAGGGAGACAATCTTATAATCGTTGTTAAACCCCTGAAGGACAGGGTGAAAAAATGAAAATTAATGAAGTGCTGAAAAAACTGAACATTGAACCCGTATCCAGGGCGAGTTTTGAAATCCTCATTGCCAGTTTAAAAACGATGCTGGCGTATGCAGAAGATATAGAATCATTGAAGGAGTGGGATGCCCCGGTGCTGGCCAATTTTAGCAACCTCAGTTCTGAGGAAATCAGGTTCATCAAATCTGAAATACAAAAAACAACACTTTCAATTAAGGACTGCCAGGTGAAGGTTCAGCGCATACTGCCGCAGGATAAGCGCAAGAAGTTTGCAGCATATTACACCACACAGCAAGGCACAAACTTCATGGCGTCAGTTGTTAGAGAATTCCTGTGTTCAATGGAAAGAGACATCGTCATCGCAGACCCTTTCCTTGGTTCTGGTTCTACACTGGCAACTGCAATTCAAGCTGTAGGAAGCAGGAGAATAAAAAAGGTATGGGGTGTGGAACCACTGCCACTGCCTGCCCTGGTTGCCTATGCCGCATTACTTCAATCAATGAACGGGAAAAAGGACGCAATTACCGTGACCGTTGGCGATGCGTTTGAGAAGGTTCCTGAAATGTTCTCTCCATTCACGCAATCTGAATTGCCAAGGGCAGATATAATCCTGACAAATCCACCCTTCACCAGATGGAAATACCTTTCGCAAACCTACCGCGAAAAACTGCTATCGATGATAGAAGGATTAGGATACGGGAAATACATCACCAGACGGGAAGTTAGTCTTCAAACGCTTTCGATGTTCCTCTGTGATCATATCCTTAACACCAGGGGTTTACTCGTTACGGTGCTCCCTGCCTCCACATTTTACACGATATATGGAAGGGGATACAAGTGCCTGCTAAAGGAGAGGTATCGGGTCATTGGAATGGTTGAAAGCGTCTCAAGAGCATCTTTCTCAGATGACAGCGGATTTAAAGAAATGATTATTGTGGCAGTCAAAGGTTCTAATAAAAGTCCAACTGCAATCGTCGAACTAAACAATAACATTGATGGAGTTGCCAGTGAAATCATGAACAATAGAGCACATACCGTGATTGATCTCTATGACCTTCCACGATTCATGGATATTAACTGGTTGGTCCTTTTTGAAGAAAGTAATATGCGAGAGTTTATCGTTGATGTATTTAAACATGGGTTGAAAAAGGGTACACTGGGGTACTGGAACGAGATGCTTGGTAAAGGAAGTATTATACGGGGAGTTGAGATGTACGGACCAGAGTTCTTCTTCATTCCAAATAAATACTGGTCGATTGTCGGGGCAACGAATAACCTTGTGAGGATTGGAAGCAATGGCAGAGAGTTGAGCATACCAGGCGATTATCTCGTACGCATTCTCCGCAAACCAAGTTTATATAGCCATAAGATAGAAGCGGATATCAATACATTCATGCTTGCGATACCGCCAGTAGAGATCGGAGAACTGTCAGGTGACCTGCAGGCGTACATCGAGTGGGGTGTTAATTCGAGCACAGCAAAGCCAGCAATAAACGCTTATGGAAAGTTCTGGTATAGCCATGTTCATAAACAGATAAACACAAAGAAACCCTTCGGGCATGTGTTTATACCTGATAAGGTGGATTTGCTCTTTAAGAATAGAGGCGTGTTTGCAAATTACACCAGAGAACGCGTTGCTGCATCCAAAAACTTCTACATTGTGAAAACTGGCAACGACACTTCTGCAAAACTTCTTGTTGGCTGGTTCACCAGTACATTCTTTATCTCAGTTCTAGCATTACTCAGTAGAAGGATTTCTGAAACATGGACACGATTTCTGGAAAACGATTATCTTGAACTACCAGTGATAAATTTGAATGGAGAAAACCGTGAAATCACATCTGAAGTGGTTGAGCGGGTGGAGAATGTATTAGCCAGACATCTGCCCCCTCTATGGGAGCAACTGGGCAAGAAATACCGATATGAACTTGATGTTGCTATAGCAAGGTTTATTGGGATAGAAAATGCAGAGGACACGGTTGAAAAATTATACCGGTTGCTCAGTAATCGACAACACCAAACTTAATAGGACTTGCTGATTCCACATATTCCGCAAATTTTAGCGGTGAAAACTTGAACTGTAACTGGTTACCGGGATGTTTCCAGTCAGTTTTGGGAATAGTGACATGCTTTCCATTACCACCTTTCCTCTGGATAGTAATGAACCTGCCAAGTTGTATGATGCCCTTGTGGGTAAAAGAAATATCTCTGGCATCCTTGCTTAAAAATTCAATAACCTCGTCCATGCGAAACATGTAGAGTTTCCTTTTCCGCAGGTCAACGATAATCAGCAACTTCAATCGCTCCTCGCTGCGCCTGAAAATCTCGTCTATTACATCAGGGATATGTTTGAGAAAGAAATCCTTTATTTTGTCCCTCTCCTCCTCCAGTATGAACTTTGCTCTGTGGTCTCTGGTAACCCTTAATATTGATGCTTTTATTATTTCAAAAACATCATCAGGCATGCCCAGTATTTCTTTCCATACTTCAAGGCGCCTTCTATCTAACTGATGAAAACTTGTTTTCTCACTTGACTTTATGCTTGCACCCACCTCTTCCTGTTCGTTTATCTGTATAAAAATATCCGCCTTAATGTCATTTTTCCGTGCTTTCATTTTCTCTCCAACATTAAAACCAAGCTGGATCAGGTTACTTTTTATCGCACTGTGAAACTTTTCATCGTTGTTTATTCTGTCGATGATATCTTGCTCACTGTCTAAACCAATTCTTGCCTCTTTTTCGCCCTTTCCAAGATGTGCATGTTCCTGCTGCATTATAATACCTCTACCAGAAGAGCACATGTCGCATCCTTATAAAAGCTTTTCAATCTCTGCATCCGCACTTCGTTCCCTAACGCCATCCCCCCCAACAAACCGTTAATATACCCCCACAACATCCACCCTTCATGGATTTGCTTCATATCATTGATGCTCTGCGTGTGCTCCTTGCAATCTGCGTTTTCGGCATCGCATCCTATGCAGATTACAGAACAAGAACGATTGAAAATCATGTCTGGCTTATCGGTGGTGCAGCGGGCTCAGTCCTTCTTTTTGCGCATCTGTTTACAATCTCAGCACCATTGCTCACATACATCCTTGCACTCCTCGCAATTGCACTCTTCTTTACCCCTTACATAAACCTCGAGCGATACAGGGTTTCAGAAACCACGGAAATGTACATTGAACTCACACTATACATCTCAATCGCCTCTGCCACATTCTTAACTGGCTTCTACTGGTTCACGCCAGAGAATGTAATCCCCATGGGCATTGTGGGCATGCAGGTGCTCGTGCGTGCCTTCTACGAACTCAACATCATCCATGGTGGTGCAGATGCAAAGGCGCTCATGCTCATTTCCCTCGTGTTTCCCACATATCCACAATTCCTATGCATCCCAATCTACAAATCGCAGATACCGCTCATCGAGCAGGTGTTCCCATTCACGCTTACCGTGCTGTTCAACGCAGTGTTCTGGTTCATCTTCTACCCACTTGCACTCCTCGTTTACAACGCAGCAAAGGGCAGCATCAAACTACCGCAGGCATTGTTTGGCTACCGGATGAGCATCGATGAGGTGAAGGGAAAATTTGTCTGGCTCATGGAGCATCCCGTTGATGGCAAAATTATCACGAGGTATACCCCAGACAAGGATGAGGACGAGAGAATTGCAGAGGAGATTGCAGAACTCAAGCGCATGGGCAGGCGGGAAGTGTGGGTCACGCCTCAAATCCCGTTCATAATCCCAATATTTGCAGGATTGCTCATCAGCATTGTTGCTGGCAACATATTCTTTATCCTCATGGGCATTGCGGTTCCATTACCATGTGCATCTGTACTTGTATCTTCCGATTATTTCCACATTTCCATTTTTCACGCCAGTTAATCTGAGCACACCTTTCAAAAATCCAAGGATATTGTGCTCATAAATTTCAAAGTATGGAAAACCGCTTATCTCGCATATGATTTCGCCAGGTGTGTTTTTATGCACCACAAACTCACCACCCGTGTAGAAATGTCTCCAGTCATTTTTTGATTTTTCAGCGAGTTCATTTGGCGTCATCGTAAACTTCACAAAGAATTTGAGGATGCCAATGTCTTCTGCCCCACGCAGTCCGATATACGTAGCATTCTCAAGCACTTCCCGGGAATCTGGCTTAGTATCCAGCGTGCATGCGCATTCTAGCAGTGCAAACTCGTACCAGAGCGGATACCATTCCTTCTCTACCAGTTGATTTGTGTTTATCTTGCACTCCTTTTCCAGTATTGTTTTAATTCTGTTAAGACCTTCTGTGCCTCTCTTATATCGCACAGCATCCAGAATATTTCTGAGATTCACACCTCTTGTTTTTATGTCGAAATTCACATACCCGAGTGCCCTCATCTTTCTCACTGCAGGTAATGTTTTTGGATATATATATGTTGGGAAACGAAAGAAGGAGGCACATGTTTTCAGATACTGCCTTCAGACACCACACACCAAAACCTTATTAATCTATAAGTCCATCTACCCTTAATGGTGGATGAAAAAAGCAAGGAACTCCTCGTGAGAATCTATAAGATGGGATATATTGAAGCACTGCACGAAGCTGGAAGATATGCAAGACAGGCGAGAACAATGACAGAGTTCCTGCTTTACCTGAACAGCAAGTTCAGTGTACTCGATGATGAAATCGATAAAAGGCAGGACGAAATATTTGCAATTGCAGAAAAAATTGAGAAGGAGATACTTGAAAAGGCACGAGAGAGACCTGTGCCTGCAGAGGTACCTGAACTTCAACATGGAGAAACAATATTGTTCTGTGAGGAGAAGCCATCAATAAGTGTAGAATACTTTGATTATCTCGTGAAAAAAAATGTGGTGAAAGGGCTGTGTCTCACACGGAGACCGAAGGAACTGTTCATTGATAAAAAATCTCTGGATATCCTGGTAGTATGGCTGGCAAGCTCGGGAGATGCGGATGAAGAGGGGCATGAGGAACAGCTCCCAATGGGTCTTGCAGTCGTGGCTGATGCACATCCAGATAGCATTCCGAAGACGCAGGATATTCGGAAGCTCACAGACATCATTGGAAATTACATACAGCAGAATAAACCTCCCGTTATATTCCTCGAGGGCATAAATTACCTGACAGTCCAGACGGACTTTTCAAAGGTGCTCAAATTTATCCAATGGCTGGGCGAGCAGATTGTGCGGAATGACGGATTCTTTGTGTTATCAGTGCACCCAGATGCCCTTCAAAAGGTCGAATTTGAAAAACTGAAGGACGAATTCACATATGTTTTTTAGGAAGTCCACTTTATCTCAAACTCGCAGTAGTCCGCACCCTCATGCACGCATTTTGTTTCCCTGCAGGAGATATTCTTTGCTCTAGTCACATCACCAACACCTTCAAAGTATCCGCAGAGGTAAACGCACATCAGCTTGCTGTACTTAAAATTCCTGAGACCGAGGCGTCCCACATTCGGGTCGTTCTGCACAATAAACAGTTCACCTTCTGAGTAGTGTTCCTTCCAGAGTGCAGGTGCATGCTTGATTACTCCGTTTGGACTCATGAAATATCCCAGAAAAAGCCGTACGATAAGCGAGTCCTTGGGTGCCTCCCTGCCCATTGCCCTCAGTTTCGCAGTATCATTATCAAAGAGTTTCAGGCATGCCTCGAGAAATTTGACTCTGAGTTCGAGCGGAATATTCTCAGAGGACTTCATGGCTTCTATTTTTTCTGCATTAAGGTCCACACCCATCTCCTTCAGGATTTTATTCAGCAAAATTATTCCTTCATTTCCTCTCCGCCTTCTGATGTACTTCACATTTGTGTGAAATATTGCTGCCTTACAATATCCAGTCATTTCTACACCAGCCTCTCAAAGCGTTCCTGCCTGGCTTTACAGATAGGACAGATTTGCGGGGGATTATCTCTGGCACACAGATAGCCGCACACCTTACATCGCCATATCGGATACTTGAATTTTAATACCTGCCCCTCAGTCATTTTCTCCTCATTTTTTGCTCGCACCCTGCGTTCTGGTATTGATTGCGGCTTCTTTTTTCCCTTGAATATCTCTTCACTCACATAGAGTGCACAGTAGCATGAGCCATACTCATTGAGGTCAGCATCCCTGTAATCGCAGGGGCAAATTATATCCATGTCCTTTTCTTTAATGCCTGTTGCAAGTCGACATGGGCATGCCCAGTATCCGTATCGCTTCTCGTTGATGAGCAAACTGCGTACAAGTTCTTTCGTGAATTCAACATCTGGATTCAGGAAATATCCAGATTCTTCAGCTTCCTTTTTCAATTTTTCATACAATTTATCTACATCAGCATCGGAAATCTCAGTCATAGTTTCAACGCCTCTCTAATTTTATCTTCATTGAAGCCAACAATACAGGTTCCATCGTTGATTACAATAGTGGGGAAGGAAAGCGACGGATTCCATTTTTCAACTTCCTTAACTGCTTCGTCTCTCTCACTGCCCGAGAGTTTGTCCACATCTACATACCAGTACTCAATGCCCTTCTCTGAAAGAAATTGCTTTGTCTTTCTGCACCATCCACATGTGCTCAGCGCATATATCACAACTTTGCCGCAGTTCTTACCCTCAACATGCGTGTAATTCATGTCAATCGCACTTGCACAATATCGGAATGTGATATAAACCTTCTCCTGCAATTTTCATGCATGTGCACAGGTCAAAAATGGCGAATACCGCAACAGGAAAAACTTTTGCACAGTATCAAAATTGGAAAGAATTTATATACGCCCGTGTGATGTAGATTTTTGGTGTGGCTATGAAAATAAAAATGAAAATCATGCTCGGAGTTGTGATTGCTGCCTTGATTCCAGCTGCCCTGATTGCCACATACTCTGTGCTCAGCATGCAGGCGATGAATGTGCATGCGACTGAGAAATTAAAAAGTGAACTGAAAGATGCGCAGACCGAGAAATTTCAGGCATACACGGGATCAGAGGCAGAGAAAATAGATTTGCTTTTTTCAGCATATTATAAAGACACAAAATTATTGCAGGAATATGGAAATCATATATACAACAACTACAGCCAGTTCAAAGATGCCTACCATCCAGATTATTACCCTGACAAAAATCACAGCGGACTGCCAGGATTTGGTTATATACATCCAGAGTATGGCATCTATGCTGACTGGGAGCATCGGGGCATCGGAAATCCGTACCTCAGTGCAAGCATTGTAAGAGAAACATTCAACAACACCACATACCAGGCATATGTAAGTGAGGAATTGCACAAGGTGATGCTCTTTGACAGCATCTTTCCCGAGGTCTATAACAAGCACAATGATACCGCTGACCTTGTGTGGGTTCTTCGCCTGGGTGGATTCTCTAATTGCTATCCCTGGTTCTCCTATGAAGAAGTGCTGGTTGAAAACCCTGATTATGACAATATCTCTGATGATGAACAGGATTATGTAGTTCTGGCAAATCCTGAGAATAACCCTGGCAGGGATGTGATATGGTTACCTCCATATCTCGACCCTACAAAAGGCGTGTGGATGACCAGTTGTATTGCACCGCTCTATCTCAATGATTCATTTATAGGAACGGTGGGCATCGACATAATTCTAAAAACGCTTGTGGACTACACTGCATCCATCAACTATGGAAATGACAGTTACGCATTTCTGGTATCAGAGGATGGTACAGTCCTTGCAATGTCTGAGCGGGGAATTGATGAGATACTCTGGAATGAGACCCATAAGCGTGCACTCAGGGAAATTCTCAAACCCGCTGGGGAGCAGAACTGGACGCAGGAAATGCAGGATGCAATTGAAAACATAAAGATAAATGAGACACCAAACCAGGACATCGCCAGGATATTTAACCTGGTGCTTCAGGGTAACACAGGATATTCAAGTGCAAATCTCAATGGAAAGGAGGTTGTATTTTCATACGCCCCAGTGAACAGCACAAAATGGCATCTTGTAACCGTATGCCCAACCAGCACACTTGTGAAGATTGCTGAGGAGAGTGAGAAAGAACTCAATGCGTACATTGCGGAAACAACATTAATTTACGAATCTCTGCTTGTAATATTCCTGATATGCGGTGCGTTTGCAGGGCTGGTGATAATGTACTCTGTAATCTCTCCATTTACAAAAGCACTTACAGAACTGAGAAGTGTTGTCGACGAAATAAGCAAGGGAAATCTCAGTGCAAAAATAAAACTCCGTACAGAGGAGCCAATAATAAGTGAGATAATAAAGGCGTTTGAACGATTGCAGAATACTGCACTGGTTGCAATGAAGGAACTGGAGGCACGGGAAGGCGAGAAAAATGAAGACACCAAGAGAAACCATTGAAAAAATTCGTGCTACTCTGGCAGATGCTGCAGGGCCGATCGCTTCCTTCGTGGTAAAAAAGCAGATAAAGGACATGGGCTACACAGAGGATGACTTTCCTTCCGAGAAGTTACCAGAACTTATAAACCGTGTTGTAGAAAATGCAATCTACAATCCAGAAATGAAGGAGGATGTGCGCAGGAAACTGCGTAAGGTGATTGGTGGATAAAAAGTAATTTGTACCTCAAACGCATCCTGGTTTAGATGCAGGGCAATATTTATGAGCGGGAACTGAAGAGCATATTACAGGCAGAAGAAAAAGCACTGGAAAAGATATCAAAACGATGCGGGTATGAGACCCGTGCAAATTATCTCTTGCTGAAGAAAATTCCGTTTCTTGTGCTAAGGGCTGCGGGTTCATTTGGAATTGATTTAATTGCAGTTCGTGGCGAAATCGCATTTCCAATCGAAGTAAAGTCCTCGGTGCATACGACATATCTCTTCTCATCAACCGCAGGCAGAGCTGCATTCCAGGCAGAAAAAATGGAACAGATGTGCAGGAACTCAAATCTGCTTCCCCTGTATGCATTTCGTCTGAAGGATGGCTCAATCGATGGCGACGCATGGATGGTTTTCACAATCGATGGTATGGAATTTAATGAAGGAAGAAACAGAATTCTTTACCAGAAGCTCCCCAAAATTGAACGCACCTCTGCAGGAAATCGTGTGATGCACTGGGAGAATGGTCTACTGCTAAACAAGTTTGTTGAGTACCTGTTCTTTTTACTTACCAGATAGTTTGTATATCTCAGTTTCAATCACTGCTAAAAATAATCTGGTGCAGGGGGTGAGATTTGAACTCACGGACCCCTATGGGACCAGACCCTCATTCTGGCGCCTTTGACCAAGCTTGACTACCCCTGCATTGCGGTGATGTACCGTACCTGATATGTACCTGTATAACCGAATTGGTATTTATTATTTACACCTACGCATCCTAAACAGGGTTGTGCATTCGGGTATGCGCAGGGCAGACCGTCCTGCAATTCCTGCACCTATAGTAATTATCGACTTCTGCACCATTTCATCACCCCTCCTCGTTTTTGGCAAAAATTCCTATGTGCCTTCATCCCACGAATTTATGTAGCGCCTTTGCTCCTCACTCAGGTCATCAATTTCAATTCCCATTGCCTTCAATTTGAGATTTGCTACCATCTCATCAATCTCCCTCGGCACGGCATAGACGCCTGGCTTAAGTTCCATGCCCTGCATCGCAAGTCGCTCAGCACACAGTGCCTGAATTGCAAAACTCATGTCCATGATTTCGACTGGATGTCCCTGCCCAGCCACAAGGTTCACGAGACGCCCGTCAGCCAGCAAATAAACCCGCTTGCCGTCTGGAAGCAGGTATTCCGTGGTGTTAGCCCTGGCAACCCGCTTGCCCTTAGCAATCCTTTCAAGTTCTGCCTTTGCAATTTCAACATCAAAATGTCCTGCATTTGCGAGCACAACACCGTCCTTTGCCATGCTGATATGCTCCGCACTTACCACATCGTTGCAACCAGTAGCTGTGATTACAAAATCCGCCTCCCGGATTGCCTTTTTCATCCGCATTACCCTGAATCCGTCCATTCTCGCCTCAATTGCCTTCACTGGATTTATCTCAGTTACAATTACATCTGCACCAAGCCCCCGGGCTCGCATTGCAATGCCCCTGCCACACCAGCCATAACCAGCAACAACCACGGTCTTACCTGCAATCAGCAGATTTGTAGCGGAGAATATTCCATCGAATGTACTCTGGCCAGTGCCATATCTGTTATCGAACAGGTGCTTCATGTCTGCATCGTTCACATCAAAAACTGGAATTTTGAGAACTCCATTCTTCTCCATCACCCGCAGTCGGTTTACGCCCGTGGTCGTTTCCTCGTTTGCACCAATCACATGCTCTAGCAACTCCCTGCGTTCAACATGCAGCATCTTTATGAGGTCTGCACCATCGTCAATCACAATCTCTGGCTTTATGTCCAGAACCTTATTGAGTGCCTCGTAGTATCCCCCTGTATCATTGAACCTTTTTGCATAGCACCTTATGCCCTCAATCTTTCCCAGTGCCTCTGCTACCTCCTCATCCGTGGTGAGCGGGTTGCAGGATGTGATTGCAACACTGGCTCCTGCATTTGCAAGTGTAATGGCAAGTGCTGCGGTCTTTGCCTCTACATGCAGTGCCATTCCAACCTTCTTACCTTTAAGCCACCCGCTCTTCCGTAATTGCTCTCCAGCAGCATTGAGCACCTGCATATGCTGCAGTGCCCATGCAATCTTGTCGTTCATTCCTTCTTTTCACCTTCGGTTTTATGAATCGGGCATGGTCTGCCCAATCTACAGAAAGGACACTTCTCTTTTGGCACAGGTTTTATGGGCTTCTGTAACCTTCCATACTTCCGCCTAGGCATTTAACTTCTCTCCTGGTGCAATATCCATCATTGTAAGCCCTGATAGCATTTTTGGATAGAAATCCGTGCTTTTCTCCGGCATTCTTTCCCTGTTCTTTGCAATCTGGAGTACCTGCTCTGGCCTTGTTGCGTTCACAAAGAATGCAACCTTTCCCTTTCCGCAGTTCACCTTATCTATTGCCTCATCAATCCATCTGGAATAATCGATATCCACATCAATCTTCAAATCCCTTGCGTCCATAATGCCCTCAAAGATTACATCGCGCAGGACAACCACATCGAGTTTTTTGTAGTCCTCGCTATAATCTGGCTTGAAGAATTTATCTACTTTCTCCATGCTCCTGAGCACCATGCCCAGATACCTTGCACCATCATACGCTACAAAGCAAATCCGCTCCCTGTTTTGCGCAAGGAAATCCTCGACTTCATGGCGTTTTATCTCGCTTACATCAAAGTACTCCCTGATTTTTTCAATGTGCTCTGCCATGAGTTGCTTCTGGAGCAATATTCTGTGCCCTGGTAGAATCACGAGCCCTGGGTCGTTTACGGGCACGAGCAGTGTCATGCGAAAATTGAAGGCATCGTCCTCACTCCAGTTCATTTTTGCACGCAATTCATCCCTGAACGCCACCGCGGTCTCGTAGCGGTGATGCCCATCTGCAATTACAACCTGCTTGTCTCTCAACGCCTCCTGAATGGCTTTGATATCTGCGGTATCCTCAACCTTCCAGAGGCGGTTTCTCACCCCGTACTCATCTGTTACTTCAATCAATGGCTTCTGCCGTGCATATTTCTCAAAAATCTTTACGGTGCGATTATCGTCATCTGGATACAGCATGAAGCCCGGCTCAAGGTTCTTTAATGTGGCACGGAGCATATTCAGGCGGTCTATCTTTGGCCCTGCATGCGTTTTTTCATGCGGAAGCACGATGCCCTCGGAAAACGGATGGAGTTTCACTGCACATATCATGCCCTTCCGCTGATACTGCCTTCCCAGAACCTCAAAATCCTGGTAATAAACATAAATGCCGGGTTTATCCTCCTTCGCAAGAATTCGCTGGGCCAGCCATCTTTCAAGCCGTTCCTTTGCAATCTCATATCGGTTCTCCTCGATGGGAAGAATCAGACGACAGTAGTTGTACTCACTCTTTGCATAGTAGTTCTTCTGCATCTCCGGCGAGATTTTGTCGTAGGGTTGCGTTACAAGGTCCTCGAGATTCCCTGCCAGCGGTGAATACTTTATTGCACGGAATGGACGGACTTCAACCATGCTCTTAACTCCTCAGTGCCTCAATCACACGCTCTGCAATCTGCACACCAGCGCGCTGCTGTCCTTCATGTGTCTGTGCACCGATGTGCGGTGTTAGTGCAACATTTGGGAGTGTGGCCAACTTGTGAATCCCAACTGGTGGCTCTTCAGCATACACATCAATTCCTGCAGCCCTCACCTTGCCTCTGCGCAGTGCCTCATAAAGCGCATCCTCGTCCACGATGCCGCCCCTGGCACAGTTCACAATGATCACGCCATCCTTGCACTTTGCCAGTTCCTTTGCCCCGATCATATTCTTTGTTTCTGGTGATAGCGGTACATGAATTGAAATGAAGTCAGCACTGGCAAGCAGCTCATCGAGCGAGGAAACAACTGTTACACCAGGTATACCAGTATCCCTCGCGCTCTTCCTGAACGCAATCACCTTCATGCCCATGGCAAGTGCGAGTTTTGCTGTTTCGCTTCCAATCCTTCCAATACCAATCAGTCCCAGCGTTTTTCCACCGAGTTCCACACCCTCAAGTGCCTTCTTTTCCCACTTGCCTGCAGCCATCGTAGCTGTGCCATAACCAATGCCCCGTGCGGCTGCAATCATCAGCCCTATGGCAAGTTCCGCAACACTCCTCGATGTTGCTTCTGGCGTGTTCACAACCTTTACTCCCTTTGCCTTCGCATGCTCAGCATCCACATTGTCCAGCCCCACACCAGCCCTTCCAATTACCTTCAGTTTCGGTGCTGCGTCGATGAGTGCCTTTGTCACCTTCGTGGCACTGCGCACGATGATTGCATCGCAGTCCTTGATCAACTCCGGGAGTTGCTCCTTTGGCGCCTCCCATGCCTCTACAACCTCAAATCCAGCATTCTTCAGCTTCTCAATTCCTTCCTTTGCAATCTTATCTGCAATCAGCACCTTCATATTTACAACCCCCAGATATCCTCAATATTCAGCAGGAGGGAGCGAATCTCATCAGGTGTCCACTCGCCCATATGCCCGATGCGGAATGTCTTGTCCTTGAGTGCACCATATCCATTTGAAATCTGGAAACCACGCTTACCCAGTGCCTTGTTCAACTCCCCGATGTTCTTATTCAGGTTGTTCTTGAGTGTCGATACAGTCACTGACTCATAACCTGGTTCTGGGAAGCTCTCGATGCCATGCTCCTTTGCCCACTTCCTTGTCATCTCTGCCATTGCAAGGTGCCGTTCGTAGCGCTTCTGCGCACCCTCTGCAAGCATTCTATCCAGTTGATAGTCGAGTGCATACATCAGGGAAACATTCGGGGTTGTGGGATTCTGCTTCTTCTTTGCATAGTAGTCAAAGATTGCAATGAGGTCTGTGTAATGCCCTCTGCCCGGCACCTGCTTCGCACGCTCAAGTGCTGCATCTGAAACAATGCCGATTGAGAGCCCCGGAGGGAGGGCAAAGCATTTCTGGCTTGATGTGAATACTATGTCTGCATTCATTACATCTGGCTCGATGAGGTCTCCGCCCGCAGATGACACGGTATCAACAACAATCATTATATCTGGATACTCCTTCTTTACCTTCTGGCATATCTCGTTCACCGGACTTCTCACACCGGTAGATGTTTCATTCTGACATACAGCGAGTGTGTCATAACTGCCCTGAGAAAGGCGTTCCAGCACCATCTCTGGCTTTATTGCCTTGCCCCAGTCCACAACAAGTGCATCCACATCCTTCCCGCAGTCCTTTATTGTGAGATACATGCGTTCAGAGAATGCACCGTTCACACATGCCAGTGCCTTCTTCTTTACCATGTTCCTCCCTGTGATATCCATCCAGATTGTACCCGATGCGGTAAGCACCGTGATGTTCCGCTGCGTGTTGAAGTACTTCTGGAGTTTTTCTATAATTCCTGTATAAAGCTTCGTGTACTCGTCACTTCGATGCCCTATCATGGGCTTTGTTTGCTGCAGCAGAATGTCTGGCGGCACATCAGTCGGGCCCGGAATTAACAACCTCTTTACTACCATTTGTATCACCGAAATGCCATAATTAAAGCGGTAGTTAAAACCTTCGCCGTAAATGCAAAGGTGTTCCACAACAGTATTCCAGAAATGCGTGTGTTTGGATGTATGCACAAAAATCTCTTGTTGGATGGATTCTGGCTGAACCCGATAGAAACTTTTATATAGAAGAACATTCATACCAATTTTGGTGATTGATATGATGGGACAAGGAACACCTGTAATTATCCTGAAAGAAGGAACAAGTCGTGAGAAAGGCAGAGGTGCAGTGTACAACAACATTGCAGCAGCAAAGGCAATTGCAGATGCAGTAAGAACAACGCTCGGTCCGAGGGGCATGGACAAGATGCTCGTTGACAGCTTAGGAGATGTTGTGATTACAAATGACGGAGTAACGATTCTTAAAGAGATTGATGTCGAGCATCCAGCTGCAAAGATGCTTGTCGAGGTTGCAAAGACACAGGACCAGCAGTGCGGTGATGGAACAACGACCGCAGTCATCTTGGCAGGGGAGTTGCTAAAAAAAGCAGAGGAACTACTCGACCAGAATGTACATCCCACAATTATCGCAAGAGGGTATAACATTGCTGCAGAGGAGGCAATAAAAACATTGAAGGAAAAGATTGCATTTGCAGTTAAACCCGATGACGACGAGACACTGAAGAAGATTGCAATTACCGCAATGAACAGCAAGGGCGTCGGGCTTTCCAGAGAGAAGCTGGCAGAAATTGCAGTTAAGGCAGTGAAATCTGTGATTTCAACGAAAGACGGTAAAATCACATTCGATCCAGGACACATAAAGATCGAGAAGAAGCATGGAGGCAGCATCGAAGACACAGCGTTGATTGACGGCGTGCTAATCGACAAGGAGCGGGCGCATCCCAAGATGCCAACCATAATTAAAAACGCGAAGATTGCACTCATCAACGCTGCTCTGGAGATAAAGAAAGGAGAATTTGATACGCATATCCAGATAAGAGACCCGAGCAAACTTCAGATGTTCATCGATGAAGAGCAGAATGCACTCAAGAGAAAGGTGGACATTATAAAGAAGAGCGGGGCAAATGTGGTATTCTGTCAGAAGGGAATTGATGATGTAGCACTTCACTTCATGGCGAAGGAAGGCATATTTGCGATAAAGCAGATGAAAGAATCAGACATGGTCAAGCTTGCCAGAGCAACAGGTGCAAGAATTGTCACAGCTCTTGATGACCTTTCAGAGAGCGACCTGGGCAGTGCTGCCCTCATCGAAGAGAAGAAAGTGGGCGACTCAAAGATGACTTTTGTCACCGGGTGCAAGAATCCGAAATCCGTGTCCATTCTGATACGAGGTGGCACTGAGCATGTGGTAGCGGAAATCGAACGCTCACTGAATGATGCAATAAGAGTTGTCGGCGTGGCACTTGAGGATGGCCTTGCAGTTGCTGGTGGTGGTGCAACCGAGATTGAACTCGCACTCCATCTGAAGGACTTCGCACCCAAGGTCAGTGGAAGGGAACAGCTGGCAGTCGAGGCATTTGCAAGGGCGCTTGAGGTAGTCCCGTGGGCACTTGCAGAGAATGCTGGACTTGACGCAATAAACATACTCATCGACCTCAGAGCATCACACGAAGCAAAGAAGGGCAAGACAATGGGTGTTGATGTGCTGGCTGGCAAGGTCTCAGACATGCTCAAACTGAATGTGATTGAGCCCGTGCGTGTGAAGACGCAGGCAATTCACTCAGCGACAGAATCTGCAGTGATGATTTTGAGAATCGATGATGTCATCGCATCGAAGAAGTCCGAACCACCCAAAGGCGGAGCTCCCGGCGGGGGCATGGGTGGAATGGGCGGCATGCCAGAATACTAAAAAACTTTAATCATACTTTTTATTTTTATGCGAAAACAGCAGATCGAAATATTACTTTCTAAAATTGAGGACATTTCTGAGCCAGATGCATCGCTTGAGCAGTATTCTACACCTGCTGGAATTGCAGCAGAGATTCTATATCTGGCTGTTGCAATGGGAGATATCGCGGGAAAGCGTGTCATAGACCTGGGTTGTGGAACAGGCACATTTGCAATCGGTGCAGCTCTGCTCGGTGCATCCGCAGTGGGTGTAGATATCGATGAACGCATGATTCAGCTTGCTAATAAGAATGCCTCAAAACTTGGAGTGGAGGTAGAATTCAGAACCGCAGATGTTAAGGATGTCAGTGGTAGTTATGATACTGTAATTCAGAACCCTCCATTCGGGTGTCAAAAGCGACATGCGGATATTCCATTTATCAAAAAAGCGATGGAAATCGGCAATGTGCTCTATACAATTCATCATGCAGAAACGGAAAAATTTATAGAAGGGAAACTCTTGAATACGAATTGGTGTATCACCCATCGTGAAATGTATGTGTTTCCCATAAAACATCGATTTGAATTTCACACAAAGATGGAACACACGCAAAATGTGGTGATGTTCAGAGCAGAGAGGTTGAAAAAATGTACAAAAGCGTAGTAATTCCGGGTGAAGAAATCGGGACCGCTGAAGAGTTTATTTGCGGATATGGAACATTCGAACGGGATGGAAAAATATTTGCCAGCATTGTGGGAGTGTTGAAAATCGACGAGAATGAGAGGCGTGCAGACATAATCCCCATAAACCCGCCTCCAATAATAAGAAGAAACAGTACTGTATATGGCGTGATCGAAGATATTAAACCTGCAATGGCAATTGTAGATGTGGTGTCCGTGGACAACAAACTGCGGGAGATTGCAGGCACCACACAGGGTACAATCCATGTATCCAAGATCTCACAGAAGTATGTGGAGAATGTGGGAGCCATGCTGAGAATCGGGGACATCGTACGCGCTGGTGTACTCCAGTCCTCGCCAACACTCCAGCTTTACATCAGTGCTGAACATCTTGGCGTAATAAAGGCATACTGTATCAAGTGCCGTAAGCCACTTATAAGGAGGGGCGAGACACTTTATTGCGAGAACTGCGACCGTGTGGAGACCAGAAAGATAGCAAATGACTACGGTCAGATTATCCCGGAATGGGAGAAAAAGGCATAGCACACAAATCCACCATAGGTTTAATCTAATAAAATCAGTAACCTTATATTCTCCTATTTATTCTACTCTTGTGTGAATTTAGATGGATACGGATATTGAATTACAGCCATACGAAACATTGCTGGGAAATATAAAGATGCACCGCATTGCAATGCTAAAACTCTACATTGGAATTATACTTGCAATCATCATGATTGTGCTCTTTGTTATTTCCTCGGGTGTAATGCTCAGAGATATCCGGAACAATTATGATGCACTGTTACAATTAGAAATAATTACAATTCTTACACTGTGTCTTGGCGTTGTACTCTATTTTCTCTCCTTTTCGTTTCTCAAAAAGTACCTGGGCTTGAGAATATTCGGGTATATCTGGGTGATTGTACTTTCCTTCGTCGTCTCAATATGTGCAGTTGCAGCACTTTATGAGGAGTTCCTTCGCTCGTTTCCAGAACCCTGGTGGTCAGAAATTCTTGGTGAACAGTTCAAGCTCTCCTCGCTCTTCTTTGTCATTTTTTTGCTGGTGCTGAGCAGCATCCTCTACAAAATATCACACCTGGTTGCAAAGGATTATCGCCTGCCAATTATAACCGCATCCATCACGATGGGTGTTGTGAGCCTTATTACACTCCTGCCAAAACTTGAGTTTCTTTACAGTGCCACTACACGAAATCAGGCATTTCTTCTACTCACTGCACTCACAATTGTATATGCTGCGCTCTCTGCATTCTACCTGGCTTACGGGGGAAAGATGCATGTGTTAATCACAAATCAACGGTTGATTCTATCAGAAACATTTTTGAGCACGAAATATACGGAACAACCATACAACCAGATTTTGAAGGTTAGCTACAGTCAGACATTTCTCGGGAGGAAGTACAACTACGGAAATCTGGTAATTGAGACAGGCAGATGGGTGCGGGTAGGAGGAAAAACAGTAATGCTAAAAAATACCACGGTGCTTCCCGCGGTGGAAAATCCAGTACTTGTGAAAAACACACTCATGGCTCTTGCAAACGCAAGGGTTGCGCTGCCCCAACAAACAACTAAACAGGAAACGGGTGGAAGCCAGTTTATTGAACCGAAGACAAAAACTGCGGAATTCAGAGAAGTGAAGCCCGCTCAGAAACCACTCCCGAAATTTTGAGTGAGAACATGCTCCAGATATTTTTTGTCATTTTTTTAATCGCCTCACCTTTTCACGGCATCTGCAGTGACACAATGCAAGATGTGCAGGGCAGTACCGCTGGTACTGATATTCGCATACATTGCACGATTGACATGTACAATTTCACAGATTTCAGCATAACCACGAAGATTGAGATAAGGGCGGTGAATCTACACGAAATTAACAGTGCGCTTCCCGAGCAGTACATATACGCTGACCAGATACGAGAAAACATTTCAAACGGAGTGATAAATATTTCACAGATAGAGCGTGCATATGTGAGGAAAATTGTCGACAATATCACGCAGTATTTCACACAGAAATTTGGCACAAATTATACAGCATCACAGGAGTGGGACCGCGGGACACTAACACTTCCCCCAGCTCCGCCAGTTGAGGAACCACCGCTCATATATTATGTAAACTACACGCTCCGCCAGGATTTAGGAGATGGCGTGGATACCGAACTCATTGTGGGCTTGCTTAACGCAGGCGCTTCCTATACCCAGCATTATAACAGCATGGACTTGAAATACCCATCAGCGATAAATCTCACATTGCCTGAGGGTGTCATTGTGAAGGGATTCCCATTCCCAACAAACGGCACATGCCTGCGGAGACATTACTACACCTGGAATGCCAGCTCATCAGTTACGCTTGAACTCACGGGCGCATACGCAAAAAAATACAGTGCCCCGGATGTGGCTATATCTGTGGTAATTGATATGCACACACTCGCAAACATAAATGGCAACGAATATCTCTACACCTCGGTAAATATTTCCGCAGATATGCGTGTGATTGAAGTGCCAGATTCACTGAAGACAAACTTTCCATCTGGCTTTAAAATGGATTTTGTATGTGCGGATGCAGTCCGCTTAATAATTGCGAAGAATATTGTGAATCTCTCATACATATACGATGTGTTGAATGCCACACTGGAATATGGAAAGGAAAATCTTGCTGAGATGTTTGGACAGCGCATTGAGTTCAAAACTGGGGAAATCGTTAACACCACATGGGATGAAAATCGCTTTGAGATGGACAGCTCACCACCCATCTCGTTTTCAGTCACTGGAAATAGCACCCTCGATTTTGGCACATATGTGAAGAATTACAGGCAGTCCCTTGCGCTTACATACTCATACTCACTCAACCTTCTGGCAGTCACTGGTTTTAACATCACATACACAATCATATTTCCTAAAAATATTGAAATTGTGAGCGTGGAATGCAATGCACCACACTGGCAGCACTACATCAAAGGCAGAGATGCGGTGTCAGTCAATATCACGAATTCGAGTGAGATGCTGCGCATCCTTATCAGAATTAGCTTTGATATAGATTTTGAACGCATGTATCCGTTTATCGTGCTTCTTGCAATTCTCACAGGTATCTGGATTGGTGTATCAATCCTTGCACATCGAAAAAAGAGGGAAGAACATGAAGGGTAAATTTATCACGATTGAGGGCATAGACGGCACTGGTAAAAGCACACTTACCGCAAATCTTGCGCAGTTTCTCTTGCGTGAGGGCTACGATGTGGTTGTTACTACTGAGCCCACAGACACATGGCTGGGCAAGAATGTAAAGCGTGGATTTAACGAACCAATTTCTCCATTCACGGAATGTTTCCTGTTTTCTGCAGACCGCTGTGAACACACAAAATGGATAAATGAAGAGCTGGAAAAGGGAAAGATTGTGCTCTGCGACAGGTATGCAGATTCCACATACGCATACCAGGGTGCAGCACTTGCGTCACATATTCCCGATGCAGTGAACTGGCTTATTGAAATAAGTAAGTACATTGTGCGGGAACCGGATGTGACAATATTACTGGTAGCGCGGGCAGAGGTTGTGCTCGGAAGGATTGAAAGCAGGGCAAATCTCACGAAATTTGAAAAATGTGCGTACCTGAAAAAGGTTGAGGAGATATACCTTCAACTCGCAAAACGGTATGAACGAATAAAGGTGATTGATGCGGAGCAGTCAGCAGAACAGGTTTTTGAGCAATCAAAGCAGATTGTGCTTTCCTGCATTGAGTCCCGGAATAGAATGGGGTGAAGGCATGCAGAACTACAAAATAATCCAGGATTGTGTGCACCGTAACATAAAACTTGATGCACTCAGAAAGGATTTGCTGGAACTGCCGGAATTACAGCGACTTGCAAATATCAAACAACTCGGACTGGCGTATCTGGTTTTTCCCGGTGCAAATCACACACGGCTGGAACACGCAATAGGAACTTCCTATGTAGCATCACGAATTGCAGACGCACTGAACCTGAATCCAGAAGAGAAAAAAATCGTGAGCGCAGCAGCACTGCTCCATGATGTGGGGCACGGACCATTTTCACACACGCTCGAGAGTGTGCTGTACAGAACGCGGGGCGTAGAACACATGGATATAACGAAGGGAATTATCACCGGCGATTATGATGTAATCGGTGAAGACATCAGGAAGGTACTCGGAGAAAAGCAATTGCGTGTGCCAGATGTACTGGAACATCATGGGGTGAAACCTGAAGAGGTGGCAGAACTTGTGAAGGAAACGAGCCATGTATTTGACTGGGAAAATCTCACATATGCGGGAAGCAAGCGCAGGTATCTGAACGAGATAATTCATGGCCCGTTTGACGCAGACCAGGTGGACTACCTGCTGCGCGATGCATACTATACCGGTGTGGCGCACGGTACAATCGACTTCGACCGATTGCTCAATACAATTCAGATTGAGGATGGAAATATATGCTTCAATAAGAAGGGCGTAAGTGCAGTTGAAGGCATGCTTGTTGCCCGTGGTTTGATGTACTCCTCAGTGTACTTTCACAAAACGGTAAGAATTGCAGAAACAATGCTCTCCAGATGTGTTGAGAGAATCCGTGATTTCGAGGTGAATGTACAGAACTTCGTAGATGCACAGCTTCTGGAATACCTTATACGAAAAAACGAGAATGCGAGAAAAACGGTGCTTGCAATAAGATTCAGGAAACTCTTCAAGAAAGTATATGCAAAGAACCGCAGTGAGTTGAGCGACGAGCAACGCGAAGCCCTGTACGAAATTACAAAGGACTGGGAAAAGCGAAAAATGATGGAGGAAAAAATCGCACGCATGGCACATGTGCCAGAGGAGACGGTGATTATCGATATTCCACTGCCAGAACTTCTTATTTCCGAGCCGAGAATTGATAAGACGGATGTAAAAATTATCTGGGAAGGAGGACATACGAAGCTTTCGAAGATAAGTCCGATTGCGGAAGCAATGAAGATAAGAAATGTAGTTGACTGGGTTGTGATGGTTTCCACACCTGAAAAGCATCGCAGTGATGTGGAGAAGGTTGTAGAGAAGGCACTCTACGGGTAACCTCTATACACCGACTCTATTGCAGAACCCCGCAATGATACAGTGTCTGCAATCAGGTCTAACTGGTTTGCATACCTTTTTTCCATGTTGTACAAACAGATAATTGATGTGCTTCCAGAGTGGTTTAGGTATTATTTTTTTCAGTTCCTGTTCGGTCTCCAGCGGATTGTCAGTTTTCACAACGCCCAGTCGATTTGAAATTCTGTGCACATGTGTGTCCACCGGTAGTGCATCCCTTCCAAAACCAAACACGAGCACACAGTTTGCGGTCTTTTGACCCACACCAGGCAGTGAGAGTAATTCCTCAAGTTTGTCAGGAACCACCCCAGAATAGCGATTCAGTAGAATTCTGGCCACCTCTATAATTTTCTTTGCCTTGACATTATAGAAACCAACTGGTTTGATAAGCCCTGCAACATCTTCTACATCTGCATGCGCAAGTGCATGAATATCTGGATATACTTTGAATAGTGCCTCTGCCTTCGGATAGGTAATTTCATCCTTTGTACGCTGCGAGAGTATTGTAGCGATTAAAACCTTAAATGGCTCACCATAATGTCCTGCGGTGCCATACGCATCCATTAAAATTTCAACAACCTTTGACCAATCAATACTGGCATTCTCTGAGACCACTTCCTTTTTCACATGATTAAAGAAGGCAATTGCATCTCCAGCCAGATAAACAGAACCACAGATACAGTACACATCAGAACTGGAAAGCGTTTTCCTGAACGCATCTTCCCTGCTCATTATCTCGACCTTTGAAAAATATCGCCGTGCAATCCTTGCAAGTTTTTCTGGTTTTTCTGCTCTTGGAGAATCTGGTTCCGTAATTATTATCTCCTGGCCAAGTTTTGAGAGTACACTCAATATCTGTGCCTTTTTCTTGTCCTTGAACACACCAAATACAAACTTAACAGATGTGTAATCCTCTGCAAGCGCCTCCACGAGTGCCTTTGCACTATTCGGGGTGTGTGCACAATCTACAATTACATCTGGATTTCTGTGCACGAGGTCAATTCTTCCGCGCCACACCGTGTTTCTCAGCCCTTCCCGTATTGCCTCCTCCTCAATACGGTAAATTCCCAGGTTTTTTATGCAGAGCACTGCGAGAGCAGCGTTCCAGAGCTGAAATCTGCCGTTAAGCGAAATATCCAGATTATTCATTTCCCAGTTGCGGTACTTAATCGAGAACCTGCGCCGCCCTTCCTCCCTGACTACTGCATCTTCCAGTGCAACTAGCGTTGCATTTTTCTCAGCAGCTACCCTGGAAATCACCTTCAATGCCTTACCCCTTGCACCTGTAACCACTGGCACATTCGGTTTGATAATACCTGCCTTCTCATACGCAATTTTTTCAATGGTCCTGCCCAGCACATTCGTGTGTTCGAGTTCAATATTCGTAATCACACTGCAATCCGGGAAAACTACATTTGTTGCGTCTAACCTGCCTCCAAGCCCAACTTCAATGACCGCACAATCCACATGCATATCAGCAAAATACTTGAACGCCATGGCAGTTGTAAACTCAAAAAATGTGACCTGCTTCGTACAGTCATCCTTGACCATGTCATCGACATGCTTCTGGATTATCTCATAGTACTTAACCACATCCTCTTTTGTGATCTGGGAGCCGTTTATCACAATGCGTTCCGTGAAATCCACAAGGTGCGGTGAGGTATATAGCCCGGCTCTGATGTTGCTCGATTTAAGAATGGAATGCAGAAATGCACATACTGAGCCCTTGCCCTTGGAACCACCTACATGAATGGCATGAAATTGCCGCTCCGGGTTACCAAGTTTATCAAGTAAACACTGAACATTGTTCAGATTCAATTTTGTTCCGAATCTTGTAAGTCCATATATCTTTTCAAGAATTTGTGCATACTCCATTCTTTCACTTGTTCTCAGAGCTTCTGTTTTTCGAGAATGAGTGCTCTAAGCGATTCTATACTCGTCTTTATTTCATCCACCGTGTGTGCAATGTTTTCAACTCTCCGTGCGAGTTCAAGGTAGTTCCTCTGCAGATTCTCGATGCGGTTATGTGTTTCAATTGATGTAAGGTCGATGTGCTTGTTGACTCCCTTTAACACTACATCTATCCGCTCCTCAAAATTCTTAAAGTCCTTAAGTTCTGTAGCTATTCTGTCAACAATTTGATTTATTTCACCTGCAGATACCTGTGTGCCTGGTGCAGGTGCATGGAGTGCAGTTTGTACCGCTCCAGTTCCTTCAGTGCTGAGTTTGTCCACAATTTCAGATATCTCATTCAGTTTTCGCATGTTTTCGCTTATGAGTAATCTTACCTGCGTGCTCACCTTAAATGTATCCGCAACATCCTTGCTCAGCGTCTGTGTTAAATTTTTTGTCTCCAGTGCCTGTGCACCAATTGCCTCCGCAGTTTTTCCAATCGTATCATTAATCGTCTTTTCAAGGTTTTTATTCAATTTATCAAAACTGGCATTAATCAATTCAACCATCTGCTCGTAGTTTTTCTTTTCCGCTGTCTCAAGTTCGTCCTTCAGTTTGGGAACGATGCCGTTAATTTCCTTGTTCACATTCTCAATTTTAGCCCCCATTTCCTTGTAAACCGTATTTGTAGTTGTGAGTATGTAATTAAATCCGTTCTCACTGGATTCGTTCAGCGTATCCAGTGCAGTGAGCATAAGGTGCAGAATCCAGTGCTCCCTGCCCTTTGTGTGTGACAGTATACCCTTATCTAATCTGTCTCGAGCATCCTTGTCCTTAAGAAGTTCCGTGATTGTCCTGACCACTTCCATTCTTATCGTGTTTTTCTTTGTTTCTGGCATATTCATTCACCGACTTTAAATTACCTCGTCTACTTCTCGTTCGATGAGATTAAACTGAGATGGCTCCATTGTAGATGGATTTATCGGTATAAGGAGCATTGCGCTGTTAATTGCAATCTGGTCCTTCAATGACTGTATGAAACGAAGCACGGTAATAAAATTGTTATTGGTGATGAGATACTCTATACCATCCAGGAGTATTACCGCATCCTTGTTCTTTGAAATAAATTGCTCAAGCATCAAACTCAGTTTCTCCATGTCCTTTGGCCTTACTGCGTTCTCCTTACCCACATTTGAAAGCCAGATGATTGGTACATCCGCAAGTTCATACTTCTGTTTCACTTTTTCAGGATAATCTCTGGTTACGCAGATGACATTTGCACGCACTTTATTCATATAGTCCTTCAAATACATGTACGCCTTGTCAGAGCGTTCGCATTTGATTATGTAAGCGTATCCCTGCCTTAACTCAACATTTTTCTCTTCCATTTTTGCACCACCAGCCGTCTGTGCCGCAACATTTTCCGGCGCCTTCTCAACCTTTACTTCTTCCTCACGGACAGAGACGGGCGTCGGAGGAGCTGCTTGCCCCACACCCGCTTCCGCTAAGAATGAGAGAATTCTTCGAGCTAAATTTTCACCAATTGTTGGCATTCTGGCTAAATCTTCAAATTTTGCACCCGCCAGCTGTTCCACACTTCTGTAACCCGCATCAAACAGTGCCCTTGCCTTGGATGGCCCAAGCCCTGGAATCGTGTATTTTGTCATCATTAACTTTACAAAGTTTTCTTTTTCCCGTTCCAGGTTCTCTCTCGAGATACCTGGCGGTTGTGCTTTTTCTTTTGGCAGCTCAGGAGTTTTTTCAGGAGATGCTGGCTTTTCAGGCATACTGACTTCTGCCGTGACCTCCTTCTCCGGTTCCCTCTTTTCTTCCGTTGTTTCTACACCGGGTTCCGCTGGTTTTTCTTCTGCACGCACTTGTGGAGTTCTGAAATATGCTACAATCTTTCTTGCAAAGGTCTTGCCAATGCCCGGAATTCCCTGCAACTCCTCAGCTGTTGCAGTGCTCAATTTTTCTATGGAGATAAAGCCAGCATTAAATAGAGCTTTGCCGCGCTCATATGTCATGCCAGGTATTGCCATGAACTTTTCAAGCGTGCTTTTGAAGTAGAGTGGTGTGATGCCGATGATAAGTGCAGCATTGCTCAGATTCCACTCAACCACATAATCTCCATAAGCTTCTCCACTCACAAATTCGAGGTTTCTTGCATTGGTCATCTTTTTGATATCTTCCGCACTTTCCTGGAGCATGCTCTGAACCGTGTCATCTGTAGCCACATACACATCGATGAAATCGTCGATATCCAGCTTCATCTCTTTACGCATTTCCTGAATCATTCTCGCAAAGTTTCTGATTACTGAATGCTTCACAAGGTCGTCACTGAGATTCAAGTCCACATAGACCACGCCACCCGTAATCTTGCATGAGACAACCTTGTCTGGCAGTTTTGTGTTGAATGTCACCATATTCGGCAAAATTCGCACAAGCTGGCCTTCAATTCCCAGTGTGTACTCGCCCCGTTCAATTCCCTCCTTAACTTTTTTAGCAGATTGTAATTTCAGCAGGTGTCCAATCTTGCTTGCCCATTGTCTGTATACAAGACCTATCGCATTTTGATTCGGCACAACCTCGAGAATGAGGGCATCCCAGTCCCTGCCCGGCGGTAAAATCTCTGTAACACTGGCGTTGATTAACATCTTTATTATTTTTTCACAGTTTTTAATTGCTTCAAATGTCTCATCCTTCTCAGCTTTAAGCACAACCTTTTTTAGAGGCACACGGAGTGGAAAGCCCTCTCTGCTCCGTATTTCACCCACACCACGAACAATTTCCAGTGCAATTTTCATCGCATTCTCAATTTTTGGGTCAATAAGCAGTTTGTTTGCAGTGGGATATCTCTCAAAGAACACACTCTCATGTTTGCCAGAAATCCCGAGATAGATTTCCTCAGAGATGTGCGGTGCAACTGGTGCAAGCATCTTTGCAACACGCACAAGTGCCTCGCTAAGCACATAATACGCTGCAAGTTTTTCATGTGAAAGTCCACGGGTCTTCACACGCTCCTTTATCACCTTTATGTACACCCTGCTCAAATCCTCTTTTATGAATCTCTCAATATGTTTCCATGCCACATCGTACCTGTATTTTTCCACGGCATTCTGAACATTCTGGTTGAGGTTCTCAAGCCGTGATAGTAGCCATTTGTCCTCAAACAGTAAATAGTCACGGACAATGTCCTGCGAAATTTCTTTCGGTTCAAATTTGTCAAGTTCCATATAATTCGAGGCAAACACTGCAACATTCCAGAGCATTCGGAGTGTTCTGTGTATTCCACGAATCCGCTCCTCGCTGTACACCATGTGGACCCATGGAGCTCGTGATGCGAGGTAAATCCTGAGTGCATCATATCCGTATTTCCCAGCAAGCGTCCTGGGTGTCTCAATTCCCGGGGAAACATTTGTTATCGGGTGATGTGTGCCATCTACGATATTACCGTGGGCGAACACTGCACGAAATGGTGTTTTGTCAAATGCAATCAAGCCCAGCACCATCTGCGAGAAAAACCAGGCATTTGTTTGTGCAATCGCCTCAACGATGATGTTAGGTGGCCAGTACTTGTTGAACACACCATCTTTTCTTGGATACTCTAACGATGCCCAGGAGGCAGCACCAGTTTCAAACGCTACATCCAGCGTGTGCTCCACACGCATCATTATTTTCCCACATTTTTCACATTTGAAAGTAACCCGGTCAATCCATGGAATGTGCAGGGACATTCCTTCAGTATATCCTTCTCCTTTTTTCAGACCTTCGATTGAGTCAACCACCTTTACATTTCCGCACTGGCATTTCCACACAGGCAATGGAATTCCCCAGTACCTCTGTCTCGAAATGCACCAGTCCCTCACATTTGAAATATAATCGTACATGCGTCCGGTGCCAACCCACTCTGGAATCCACTTAACGCCCTCAGTCATTTCGAGCAATCGGTCATGCATGCTTTCTGTTCGTATAAACCACTGCTTCGTTGGAATATATATGAGCTGAGAACCACAACGCCAGCAGTGTCCTGACCGGATTTCCTCCTCCTGTTCTGCATACAGAACTTCTCCGTCTCTGAGGTCCCTTATGATGAGTGAGTTTGCATCGTCGAACTTGAATCTGGCGTACTTATTGATTATTTTAGATGTAAATGTTCCATCAATTTCTAACGGTGTGAATACTGGCAGGCCATATTCCTGCCCTATTTCAAATTCTGCAATACCCATTCCCGTGGACACCCAGAGGGCACCAGAATGCTCTGGATGCACTCTCTTGCTGGTCACAATTTTATGTACCCACTCCCCTTTCACTTCCTGGTGATATGGCATTTCAATGAGAAGTGGAGGTATGTACTCAAGTCCCTTCAATGTTTCTCCTTTAATGGTTTCCAGAGTTTCAGTACTGGTGAATTTCTCCAGTGCAAGCACCTTATCAATTGTCTTTGCACATGAAATAAGTATGTATTCCTCATCATCTTTCTTCACTTTAACCCGCACATAATCCTCTTCTGGATTTACTGCGATTGCCATTGCACCGGTTACCAGCCATGGATGTGGCGTCCACACGAGAATGAATTCGTCACTCCTCGTCTTGAGTGGTGCCATCACATACACACTACTTGCCTTTATATTTCTGTATTCTACCTCGTTATCTGAGATTGCGGTTTCACATTTTGGGCACACTGGCACAACGCGTTCCTGCTCCACCATCATGCCGCGTTCGTATGCCCTTGCAATACTCCACCACACGGATTCGATGTACGCATTGCTTGCAGTGACATATGCATTCTCCCAGTCAAACCAGATACCCATCTGCTGATATTCCTCAATCATCTTTTTTACATTCTCGGATGTGAATTCTCTGCACCTTTCAATGAATTTTTCAATACCATAGTTTTCAATTTCATGCTTGCCTTTGAGCATAAGTTGCTGTTCAAGCATCAACTCGATAGAAACGCCGTGCATGTCAAATCCAGGTTTTGCAAAAACATTGTATCCATTCATCAAGTTATACCTTATCAAAATGTCTTTCAGCACCTTATTCCGTGCATGACCCACATGCACAATACCCGTTGCAAACGGAGGGCCATCTAGAATAAACAGATTTTCTCCATTTTCCCTGCTCTTTCGGAGTTTCTCAATGACCTTATTCTCTTTCCAGTACTTGAATATTTTTAACTCAATTGCCTGAGCATTAAACTCTTTTTGGATACCTCTAATCATTCCTCTCTACCTTTCTTTCGGTTTAGTGCATTATTATAGCCAGAGATTATATTTGTGTCTACTGCTTTGCACCACGCTCTTTGGATTTAGGTCGCAGTCCGGTATAGCCACACTTTCTACATCTTGTTGCTCTCACCGGATTTCTTGCACTGCATCGCATACAGATTTTTTTGTTTAGCATACGCTCTACTGCCTCTGGGAATGGCATAGTTACACCACAAGCGGTATATTTAGCACAGTATTTAACTCTTTCTTACGCACACTGAAAACATGCAGATTACAAAGCCCATGTTCATTCAAAACCCATATGTGTCCAGTCCTAGTTCCGCAATTTTCTGTTTTTTAATACGCCCATTCGCATCGATGCCACGGATTGTATAGTATTCATCCAGCATCTTTTTGAACTCCGCATGCGTGATTACTCCCTTATCTGGCACTTCTGGTAGCGGTTCATGGAATCTTGCAGGCAATCTATCATCAATAAATCCTTCCCGCTCGTTAAACATGCGCTGGAGCATGAATCCACGCTCACCGATCTGCAGGAGTTCCTCCATCGTGTAATCGAACCCTGTGGCAAGGTTCACGAGTTCGAGAATTTCAGGAATTGTCATCGTGCCATACTGATGCGTGAACTGGCAGAGAATTAAGCTGTTTCCGAGAACACAGAAATCCTGGGTTTTGGCAATCATGCGTGCCTTCCCTTCCACGCTGTATCTGTCCATCTTTTCCGTCACACCCAGCAATGGTTCCGTGTTCTTTACAAAGTATGTGTCGTGATAGCTGGCCACATGACAACCGCCACGGTTTGCAGTTGCATAGTTCAGTCCAAGTCCTTTTTTACCCCTCGGCTCATGCATTGCGACCTCGAGGCCTTTAGCATGCACTGCAAATGTTTCTGCGTTTCCCCCGATTTTCTGGCTTGCGTATTTCACACCTTTTCCGAGCACTGCCCCGAAATTCCTGGATGTGGCAATGTCTTCAAGCAGGCGTATAATTGCATGTGCGTCACCCCATTTCAGTGGATACCCCACATCGGTTTCAGTGAGCATACCGTGTTCAAACGCCTCAATTGCAAATGCAATGCACACACCAGCAGAGATTGTATCCAGTCCATACATGTTGCATATTTGATTTGCTCTTGCGATTGCAGGCAGGGAGGAATTCATCAGCAGGGACCCGAAGGAGGCAACGGTTTCATACTCTGGACCGCCATACTCCTCATTTACTTCCCAGCCATCCTTCTCCTTCGTGCATTTCACAACACGCTTGCACCCGATCGTGCAATCACTGCATGTGTCCCTGCACACGAGAATTGTGTCCACGAGTTTTTCGCCAGAAATGTGCTCTGCAAGTTCGAATGAGCCCTTCTGGAAATTTTTCGTGGGGAGTATAGCAAGTTGTGACAGCCCCTTGACAATGCCTGCAGTACCATATTTCCTGAAATTCTCGTTGTTTTTCCCTATTCTTTTTGCAATTTCTTTCACGCGTTCCTTCAATCTGCTTTCATCATGCCAGGAAATTTTTTGCGAGCCCTTCACTGCAATTGCCTTCAGTTTCTTCGCACCCATAACTGCACCGAAACCAGAACGCCCGAGTGCACGGTTCCTGTCAACAATGATGTTGGAGATGGGCACCATGTTCTCTCCTGCAGGTCCAATTGCAAGCACCTCTGCCTTTGTTCCCAGCTCATTCCTTATCTCCCTTTCCACATCCGCTGTGTACTTACCCCAGAGTTTTTCAGCACTTCGTATCTCGCAATGATTGTCGGAAATCCAGATGTACTTCGGCTCCTGTGATATGCCTTTTATAATCACTGCGTCGAAACCACTCTTTTTGAGTTCTGGCGAGAAGAAACCGCCTGCGTGTGCTTCGCCCCAGATGCCTGTAAGTGGTGACTTACCGCACACAATGAATCTGCTGTGCCCGGGCACACCTGTGCATGTGAGCGGTCCCGTGCCAAAGAAGAGCATTGCGTCCTCTGCGAGCGGATGTACCCCATCAGTTATGCCCGCCATCATGAAATGTGCACCGAGGGCTGTGCCGCCCATGAACTTCCTTGCATGCCTTTCCTCAAGTTTCTCTTCTGTGATGCGTTCAGTGCTCAGGTCAACAACCAGTATTTTACCTGCATATCCGAACATGTTCCGTGAATTGAGATGCGTTATTTCAAAGTTTTGGGTGTTCGATGCAATGTGCCGAAATTTGCCAGCTATGGCATCCCTGAAATCCCAAAGTTTTAAATCCGTTCAAAAGTATAGTCATGCATGCACCTGCAAATCCCGATTACAATTCCAGAGATTCATTACTCACTAATTGATATCTGCTTATGTATTCTGGCAATATGCGGGCTTATTGCAATTATTTTCGTGCTTCTTCTCCTTCTCAAAATTAAGAAGGCAAAGGATATGATGGAAAGAACAAAAAGATTTATCGGAGCAAAAGACCAGATTGTGCTTAAAAAATGCCCTGTGTGTGGAAATTTTTACGATGAGCGGGCGTTCTGCGAAAAATGCGGGTATAAAAAGAAATGAATAAAAATCTTAATTTTACAGACGATAAACATAATTGCAAAGGTTTAACAATTGTTAAGTGCATAATCATTTGGTGATACCATGAATGAAAATATAAAAATGGTAGAAAAATTGCCGAGGTCTGCAAAAGAGGTGTACTCGATAATATCAGAAAATCGTGTAATCAGCCGAGACATGCTAATAAAAATGACTGATTTTCCAGAGAGAACTGTAAGATTTGCAATCAAAAAGCTGGTGGCAATGGGATTAATTCAGGAACGGATTTCCCTGAAGGATGCACGAAAGAAAATATATGGGCTTAAATACCACTGAGTTTATAGGTGCATGAATGAAAAAGGTACCGTGTGAGACCGCTGTATGGGAAATACTGCCTGCGATAAGACGGGAACTGGTTATTTCTTTAAAACGGGACTTCGCACTTAGCCAGCGAGAAACTGCTAAACTTCTGGGCATTACTGAAGCAGCAGTTAGCCAGTATATCAGGGCAAAGCGTGGTGAAAATCTGGCATTCACACCTGTTGTCCTGAACGAAATAAAGAACTCTGCGAGAAACATCATGAAAAATCCAGAGTTAACTGCCAATGAACTATGCAAAATCTGCAGTATGGTGCAGCATAATTATCTGTGTGTGGAAAGCAAAAAGATGGTTAAACGAGAGAGAAACGGGTAAAAGACATTATGGCTGACAATCTGGAACACCGAAACATTTATATCAAAATACGCAGATACGAATAACTGTGAAGGAAAAAATTGCGATGAGAGTGGGAGTATGCACTGCACTAATGCTTCTATGCACGAGCATTGCTAGAAAAAGAGGAAAAGAATGTGGTAGATTTCACAGTTTTGTATTCGTGGATGGTACGCTGGATGCGAGTAACGCAGAAGTTTGCAGCACTGGATGCTGGCAACAGGATTTTAATAGTGGGTAGATATAACAGGCAGGATGAACATGCGAGTTAAGATTAGCAAGGAGAAGTTAGATGCTTTCGGGCCCTACGGAGCTGCAATAGGTGCAGCACTGGCTAATATTTTATTATTTCTCTCTTTACTGTGCGTCAACGCCCGTATTTTTTTTAATATCTATCCGGTTACTCTCCTTATTTTCCCATATCTGTTCTGTACATGCACACATAGAAAATTCAAGATATACTCTCCTGGTGCCCTCGGCGGTTCCCTTGGAGCTATCCTCGGATTCTTTCTTGCTCTGGTTCCAGGCGGTCTTCTTGCGCACTGTGTTCTTGCCTTAGTACTCCATCCATATTTTATATTTTTCTTCTTTACTGTTCTTACTTCCTTTTATCTTTCCAGATACATGTGCAATCGAGCAAAAAAGAAAGAGCTGGGCAAGGTGAAATAATGGAAACAAGATGCTCTGCCTTGTTAGTTCCCTGCATACACGCAACCGAAGAATATTTATCAGATACTGCCATTCATCGTATCCGCTCAAGATGAACGGAGGCGTGTTAGGAATGGATATAAAAACAGCACTGGACCGTTTCGCTCCCTTTGGTGCAGGAATTGGCGCCGTATTGACATGGTATCTTCTGTTTTTTGGTTACTACGTATTTTCGATATTACTTCTTTTGGGTCCATCAGTAGGAGGTCTATTAGCATTTATAATAGCTTGTATATTGCCCCCGTATCTACTCTGCACCTGCACACATCGAAAATATGTTGTATTCTGTCCTGCAGGTATTCTCGCAGTTATAGGCACCCATGTAGGATTCCATATCGGTACACTGATAGCATATCCCTTTGGAGTGGGACATAGTGGCGGTAGGTGGGTTGCATCCGTTGTGCTCGTTCCTATGTTCCTTTTTGCCTTTTTGTTTGCAAGGTTCGGCTGTAGATGGAGCGAAAAACGAGAACGCAAAAAAAAGTTTGAGGCGATACGCAAGCAAGTTCTCATGCACCAGGAAACGCTTCGCACAAAATATGGAGTCCAGCATCTCGAGATGTCTGCACCCTGGGTAAAAGAGCTGAGTGATGAAATGCGTGTAGATGTGTATGTAACATTCACCGCACCTGTAGATGTTCTACAGTTCGAAGAACTCAGAAAAGAGATTGAGGCAATTACTGGCATGAAGGTGCATCTGTATTCGAGTATAGGTGGTCAGAGATGAAAATGCGAGGAAGATGCGTGTCCGCACACTCACTCGATGTACGCAATCATCATCAGACGCCGTGCATAATTCTCTTCAACATCTCTCTGGCTAATCCCTTTTTCTAATTCTACATTCTTAATCAGGTCCACAAATTTTCTGAGTGCGACCTTATCAGGCACGCTCATATTTATCCCGGCATCTCTTGCACATTTCTCAACAATCTCCATACCTTCTATCTCCTTTCCATACACCTCGATAAAATCCATAATTATTGCGTCAAGAACCGCCTTTGCAGTATAAACCTCTGGTGCCAGATATATGCCCGTATGTTTTTCTTCGTCATACACCTGCCTTTCTGGTGTACTCAAACACGCTCTTGCAATTTTGAGAAATGATTTTTCCACATTTTCACCTGTCTTCGCAGAAGTAAGAATGCAAAAATCCGCAGGGATGCCGATTGTAGCACCTACTCCAATTATCTCAGACAAACCAAATTTATGTTGCTCTTTAAGGTCTGACTTATTGCCAAAAATCATAAATGGCACCTTCCCACTCACTTTCACAATTTGTGGATACCAGTAGTCGTGGATGCCCTGAAGTGTTTCCATTCTAGTCAGGTCGCAGACAAATATTGCACCGTCAAGTCCCCTGAACGCATTTGCATGTATCATACGATAATCCTTCTGCCCGAGCACATCCCAGATGATTAAGTTCACGATATGCGTGCCTTCCTTGCTTCCAAGTTTCACGGTCTTCTTTGACACCTTTGCACCGATTGTCTGTATATACTTATCCTCAAACAGGTTATACACAAATCTTCTCACAAGACTTGTTTTGCCAGTACCCCAATCACCTGCAAGTGCAATTTTTTTTACATAGTTTGCCATGGAACGGGGATTACTTCATAATAATTAAATTTGTTGGGTTGCGTTCACCACATGATACAAAAAAAGAAAAACGCTCATGAGAAAACAGAATGTTCGAGAAGTAAAGTATATCTACCATAAGGATTTTGTGTAGACATGGAGATTCCATTTGTAGGCAGGGAAAAGGAGTTTTCTCAGTTCCAGCAAATCCTGCAGAGAACAAAAAATACCCGAAGTGGAACTGCTATTTTAATTACCGGGCAGATGGGCGTGGGGAAAACGCGGTTCATACAGGAGATATCCAGGGAAGCAGAGAAGATGGAGTATTCAATCATGCTTGGCAGATGCCTTGATGAGAAGGCAATTCCGTTTCTTCCTGTTATTGAAGCATTTGAAAAATTCTCTACAAACCGAGAGGAAACCGCAAAGTATGTTCCAATCGGGCTCGTGGCTGGAGCGAAAGAAGAAGATACTGCGCTCATTGAAATCACCAGAGAAAGAATAAGGATGATGGAAACACTGATGAGCAGATTCAGCAAGATTACTGAAAAAAGTTCGGTACTTTTTATACTTGACGACATGCAGTGGGCAGATACTGGCACACTGGGGCTTTTCAACTATCTTGCGAGAAATATTAAAACCCTCAATCTGATTTTAGTCGGGATTTATCCAGATGACTATGTGAAGACCCGTGGAAGCCCACAATTTCAGGAGTTCCTTACAAATCTCATCCAGGAGAAAAATGTGAACACAATTTATTTGCACCCGCTGAAACTCGAGGATGTGTCAAAAATTGTTGGCGTGATTCTTGGAACATGGAAATTGCCAGATAACCTTGTAGAAGTCATCTATGAAAAAACCGGGGGAAATCCACTGTTTGTAGAGGAAGTGGCAAAGGCAATCAAAGAGCAGGGACTCTTTGACTTAAACACCAGGAAGTTGACAGTACCTCTGGAAGCAATTACCATTCCGTCCTCTGTGCGTTCGGTCATTGCGATGCGTCTGAAAGAACTGAATGAAAATGAGACGAAGGTGATGTGGTGCGCCTCTGTTATAGGCAGAGTTTTTGACTATGAAATTCTGAAACAGATTGTAGATATGTCCGACGAAGAGCTTCTGGACATAATCGAGCATCTCGTCGACAGGAGATTCTTTGAAGAGATGCCGGGAGATACCGAATCCTTCAGGTTCATGCACAATCCTGTCTATGAAGTAGTTTATTCAGATTTAAGCGGTCTTAGAAAAAAGGTACTGCACAAGAGGGTCGGAGAAGTGCTTGAGAAAATGTACAGCGCAGATTTGAGGTATCATGCGGAAATTGGAAGACATTATTTGACTGCAGGTGTCTCAGATAAGGCCGCAGAATATCTGGTGAGTGCAGCAGAGTACGCTCTAAAAAACTTTGCATGCAAGGAGAGCATTACATACTGCGAAGGAGCTCAATCCGCTCTGGCAAACATTAAAAATCCGGATTTAAAGGATAAACTCCAGCAGAAGATTTACAGAATAACAGGCGAATGTCATATAATACACGGAGACCTGCGCAGTGCGTTGAGTGCATTTGAGCGTGCATACGCATGTGCAAAAAAAGAAAAGGAAAAGGCAGAAATACTCATCAAACTGAGTGGAATATATCAGGAGACAGGTGAAACGGAAAAGGCATTCGATGTACTTGTGAATGCAAAGGCATTGATGGAAAAAGAGAATGATAGAGAGGGCATTGCTTCTGCGATGACCAGATTAGCGGCTCTGTCCATGCACACTGGCGCATTTTCGAAGGCGAGGGAGTTGTTTGAGAAAGCCATTGAAATATGCAGGGAAATCGGGAACGAAAAAATGCTTTCTGACGCATACCATGGCATGGGTACACTGTTTATCGACATCGGGGAAACGAAAAATGCAGAGGAGTATCTCAATAAGGCACTGGAGATCAGGAAAAAGCTGAGCATGAAGAAAGGGCTTGCAAGCACATACAACAATCTGGCTATTGTTGCCCAGGACCTTGGAGACATAAATAAGGCACTGGAATACTATGAGATGGCAAAGAAAATATACGATGAACTCGGGGACTTACTGGGAATTGCCACAATCAACAACAACCTTGCAATAATTCATGTACCACGGGGAGAGACAGATAAGGCAATGGAACTTTATTTGAAGAATGTGGAAATTTCCGAGAGAACTGGAGATGTTACCACGCTCATGCTTGCATACCGAAACATTGCATGGGTTTATCGTTTTAAGGAAGAATATAAGAAGGCACTGGAATTTTACGAGAAGTCCCTTGCTATATCAAGACGCATTGATGAAAAAACAAATCTGGCAGGTGTGTTGAACAGAATGGCAATTACATACGCAAACCTGGGAGATTTTGACAAAGCATTTGAGTACGCATGGGAAAGCCTGAAAATTGCAGAAAGCACAAATAATCTGGACCTGATTGCAGATGCAAAGTGGGGCATCGGCGAGGTATATCATCTAAACAAGGACTATGCAAATGCTGAGAAATACCTGCTGGAAACCAGGAAGATATATGAAAACGCCGGGAAGTTGAGTTATATATCTGAGGTTGACGATGATTTAGGCAAGGTGTATTCCGCAATGGGCAGAGTTGAGGATGCTAAACGGTGTTTAAATAATGCACTGGAATTCTATAAAAAGGTTGGTGCACTTGCATTAATTAAAGAAGTGGAAAAAGAGCTTGCGAAGGTTGAGGGAAAAAATGAGAACATTGCAGATAAAGACCGAAAAGAGTAATGTATTCCCCGTATCCCAGGAGGATACACATGTCCGACACAGAGCCAGAGCTTTTTGCTGAGGTCGTTTCTGTACTTACCTATCCAAATGTCCCTGAAAATGTCCTGCCATTCGTCATATTCAAATCCAGAATTGATAATGTAAAGCTCGAAAATGGACTGAAAATTATTGTGCTTCGAATAACTGGGACGAGTTCGTACCATATTATTTTTCCCGAGCACACGACGATGAAAGAATGTATTGCGGAACTCCATGCAAATGGAATCAGTATAAACAAAAGAACAGAACTATTTCTATCAAAATATTTAATGTGAATGTATATAATATGCTGATGAAAAAGTATATATATTGAGAGATATATGTCTAATTGTCGGACAAAAATGGGTAAAATGGCTGACGGTGGTATGATGTCAGAAGAAATGGCAAGAATCACAGTAAGATTGCCTGCGGAATATCTGGATAAGCTCGAAAAAATCCAGAAGAAACTTGACGAAAAGACGCTTTCGGATGTGATTCGCCGTGCACTCGACGAGTACATCCAGAAAGAATTACCACCGGAAAATCTGACAGTCATCACGCTCCAGCTCCCGAAAAGCCTCACACTAAAAATGGACGCACTGATAAAACAGGGCATTGACGCAGTGAACCTCGAAGAGGCGATACGAAATGCAATCCGTGACTACCTTGAGAAAAAACTGAGAGAAATTGCGGGCATCCAGCAATAGAAAATGCCCGTAAATGCCCCTGACCATTTTGTCCGACAAAAAACCAGAAGGGGTGGGACCATGACATTAAATTCAATAATAAAAGAAACGGAAGAATTCGAAAAAGAGTTCGGCACAATAATAAAGCGAGGCATAAATATAAAGGTAGTGGGTGTTGGTGGCGCTGGGTGTAACAGTTTACAGCATATCCAGAAACTCGGTGTTAAAAATGTAGATACGATTGCAATAAACACGGATTGTGCACATCTCAAATCAGTGCATGCACGAAGAAAAATTCTACTGGGGGGCTACCTTACAGCAGGAAACGGTGCGGGTGGTGTGCCAGAAGTCGGTGAGGATGCTGCAGAGCTTTCCAGAGATGCCCTTAAAACCGTGTTCCGTGGAACAAACATTGCATTTATAATCGCAGGCATGGGAGGCGGAACAGGAACGGGTGCAGCACCCGTGGTTGCAGAGATTGCAAAAGAGGCAGGTGCAATCGTAATATCTGTAGCCACATCACCATTCAGATACGAGCGTGGCAGATTGCAAATTGCGAGAAAGGGAATATCCATGCTCAGGCGATTTTCTGACTGTATGATTGTACTGGACAACAACAAATTGCTTGACATTGCACCCAATTTATCTCTGGAGCATGCATTTGGAGTCATGGACCAGGTGATTGCAGAAATGATTTCCGGCTTAACTGACACACTCACATTGCCCTCACTGATCAATATCGACTATGCAGACCTGAAGACCGTGCTTACATACGCTGAAGGAAATATGAGCACGCTGTTGTATGGCGAGGGTTCGGAAGAGGAACCAGAAAAAATTGTCGAAGACACGCTTGGAAATCCATTCCTTGATGTTGATTACACCGGTGCACGCTCAGCAATCATACACATAACAGGTGGACCAAAACTCACACTGAAGAACGCAAATACGGTGATTGAGGGAATTACCTCACAATTCAGTGATGATGCGAACATCATATTCGGTGCAAGAATTCTACCGGAGGCAGAGGGCAGTATTCGCGTAATGGCAATCGTAGTCGGTGTAAAGTCACTTGTACCACTGGAGGCAGAGGGCGTGTATGAAATCGAAAGGGTGATAAATCTAACGCAATAGGTGGTGAAAAAATGCCTGGGGGTGATAACATGAATATTATAAAAATGTTTGAGCCGGGTCCACCAATTGACATCTGTGTCGTCGGATGCGGCGGTGCAGGCATCGCCACATTGCGTGAAGTAAATGCTGAGCACACACATATGAAAAAAGTGGCAATAAATCTCTGCCCCGGTGGGAGTTTGTTGAGTGCACAGGCACATAACAAGGTGTATCTTTCAGAGAGAAACATGGAGGACTACAACGCAGATGATGTGTATCACCTTGCAATCGCAAATTATGGTAAAATAACCGAAGCAATTGGTGCGCCAGACATCATTATTGTAATCTGTGCCCTTAAAGGTAGAACGGGTCTTGGCACTGCAAAGGCACTGAAGAAGATTTATGAGGACAAGCTTGTACTCGTGTTAGGATACCTTCCATTCTGCTTTGAAGGAAGTTTTAATGCAAACAAGGCAATTGAGTACATCGGTGATGGAAACATATGGCTTATTGATAACCAGATGATTGCAAACCTGTGTCCGAGCCAGAAATTTGTAAAAGTTCTCAAGATTGCGAATCAAATGGCTAATGCATTCGTTGAGCACATTGCCAGCGGTTTTACCAAGAAGAGCATTGATGTGTTAAAGAAGCATCCAGTTAAAGGAAAGGCAGATATGGGAATGGGCACAAGTTTGTTACAGGCACTGAATGACATTAACGGAGAACGCGCAAAGTGTGCCTTCGTCTCTGTTAAGGTGCCGGAAAAAGATGCTTTCCGTGTTGAGCATTTTGCAAGGTATCTGGAAGAAACGCAAACAATTGCCACTGAAAAATTACTGATTTCCTCATTTTCTGGCTACCGAACGGAAATTCTCACGGTGCGGGAGTACTGAAAACAAATAAAAAAGCAATACCGATAAAATTAAAAAAAATTTAGAGTGTGAATAATTCATGTGCTATGGCATGATTGCTTGTGCTCGAGGGATTTGTTACCGCACATACCGTGTAGTATTCTCCACTGCCCACACTCAGTCCTGTGGTAGAAACGATGTTCCAGTAATGCACACCGTATTCTCCCGGCTTTAATGTGTACTTCTTTGATGTGGTGTATGAATACACGACCTCGCCGTTTGCATTGTACACATAGAAATTAAAGTACCCTGTGATGCTTGTTGTACCTGTGTTCCACACATAAATTTCAGCCCGTTGTGCTGTGTAGTTTATGTATGTGAGTGTCTCAATGTGTTTTGTGCTACCAACGCCGATTTTGAAGGTGGAAAGCACAGACAGTCCGCCAAATTTGGCAATGACCACATACACACCATCGGGCACCTGATTACCATACATGTCCTTCTGGTCCCATGTGAAATTAATACCTGCTCCTGGCTGGAGTGTCTGTATCATGGCCATTGTTGGCACACCAGAAACAAAGGCACCATCCTTCGTGTGTACGCTGATCGTAGGTGTTCCTGTTATTTCTGCCGTTCCCGTATTTTTGAGCGAAATGCCAACACTGGAACCCTTTGCATAGTACTCACTCACATACACCTGAAGCTTCGCTGTACCACTCTCCGATGCCACGCTCTTCGGCATCACACATGCACCAATTACACTTACAAGCACGATTGTCAGCACGATTGCTGAGACCGATTTGATTATTCCATTCATGGTTTCACCTGAAAAAGGCACAGGCGGGGAGTATATATAATTTACTATTGTGTGTAGTTAATACCTCTTTCTTCTGTGATAAACAATTGCTGGCAAGAGCATGAATAGCACTATTATCGGGCACCATGTCTCTTCTGGAATCTCCGCATGGTAGATTGAGGTGAGCGAGTTTGCAGTTGTGGAGTTCTCTGTCCACAGCGTCAGCCCTGATGTTTTGTTTGTCACCGCAAGGCAGCCATAATATGGACGCACCGTACCATCATTATCATTCACACGCAACGGAGTGAGCCAGGTCTGCCCGTTATTTGTTGTGTTTGTGTACGAAACATGCGCAATACCACCGGTAATGTTTATGTATGCCACATTTGCAAATGCACCATTTGCAGACACCGCAGGGAAGACCTCATCGTTAGCTGAGTGCGCAATATAAACGCCGCTCGGAGTCGAGATGAAGCCGTCAGTGCTATAAAAACAAATGATGTCGTGGTCAGAGGTGCCATAGTAATCGTCCTGAAATACCACATACCCGTAGTTCCCGCTCACTGAAATGCTTGGATACTGTTCGTTTTCTAGCCATGAGGTATACCATCCCGACCAGGAAGAGCCTTGTATTGGACATGAATACCATGAAATGTTGTAGTTTCCTCCTGTTTCGTTCTGGTACGCCACATACACATACTGCGATGTGATGCTTGCACTCACATTTCGTTCATCGGTTGTGGGTTCATTGAAATAATAATAACCATCCCAGTTCAAACCGCCATCTGTTGAATTCACAAAGCCAATATCGTACTTGCCAGGGTTTGTTGTGCTCTCGTTCTCATAAAAGATGTACACAATGTTGTTGTATGCAACCACACTCGGGTTCTTCCACCTCGACGCATCCCATCCAGAGATATACCATTCTGCCCATGTATTCGAAGAGTATTTCAGGAAGGAGAATGTGGCGTTCTCATATGCCACATAAATGTCCTGCGTTACCGGGTCAATGCAGATTGAGGGATTGCGCACATCCGTGGTTGTGCCATTTTTGCTGACCACAATGTTCCATGTGCCTGTATCTCCCTCAATGCCCGCTCTCACGAATACACCATAGGAGTTCGTGTTGTTCTGCTGATATGCCACATATATATTGCCATTTGCAGCAACTGCACATGATGGATTGCTTGCATTGAATTTTGGAGAGAAAATAGGTGCATCAGGGCTGAATGGGGCGTCCATGGGTGTGAAGCCATCTGTATCTGACACATCGATTTTTACATGGGCTGTTGCATCTTCCAGCGGAGCTTTATCTGCAGTTTGCACGCTTCGTGAAATGCCCAGCGTGTTGAATGTGTAGTCCATTGACCTGTTCCAGTTTGATGTAACAAAGACAACTGCAAGTTCTTCCTGTGTTTCCAGCACAACCGAAATCTCCATGTTCATATTATCCAGTTCTGCATTCACCGAACCGATAGTTTGCCATGCGTTAATCGATGTTCCATTGAAGACATAAAAATTCTTTTCCAGTATGCGTCCGTACTTGCCCTTAATTTCTACCATGTAATTTGCAACGATGCCCCCGATTTTATAGCCAGCAACGGGCATTCCACTCTGAATGTATACCCTCACAAAATCATAGGTGGAAACTTCTTCTGCTGGCTTTACAATGCCACCCGAGGTGCCTGTAACTTTCACCGGACCTGTATATGGCACATCCATGCCTGCAAGCATGTTCTCATCAACCGCTAGGTAGAGATTTAATTCTGAGCCGTACCGCACACTTCCGAATTTGAGAATATCGTATTGTGCAGGAGCATCTCCTGCGTCATCTGTCTTTGTTTTGTTGTCCCAGTCCGCAAATGCACCATCAATATGCACGCGCTCTGGCGGTGCGCTCACATAACCGCACACTGCATGGTCTCCCGTGATTTTGTTTTTAACGAGGGTAACGACCCCATCTGCAGTAACGCTATCTCTGCCAGCAATGTCAATCCCGAATGCAGTCCCTGCTGGAATTTCTGAGAGATTTGCAAGCACATTTATTTGAACGGGCTTTGATGGCATAACCTGTAACGCATATTTGATGTATGTTACGCCAGATATTTCGCTGGCTACGCTTGTGCCATCTTCTGAGGTGATCACGACTGGCACATGCAATCCAGTGCCTCTTTCCGAAAGCGTAAAGCCAGAGATTGTCACCGTGTTGTCTGGTGCTGTGAATGTGAGTTTGAGCAAAGGAACCTGCTGTGGTGCAAGTATTCGATTTCCTGTATAATCCAGTGTGACCACGACTGGCGATTTTGATGCAGATACAATGTAGTCCGAGAAGTCCTCCGCACCAGTATATGAAAATGTATGGAACAGCACAACAGTTTTCTCCGAGTATTCAATCATCGATGCCTGAATTCTGGTTTCGAGGGATGCATCGCTGAATGCACATTCTATATTTGTTTTTATTGTTTTGTTCATCCAGTTAAATACTCCGTTTACAGGGTCAAATCTATACAACTCTCGAACCACGATATTTCCGGCGGTACCTCCAATATTGATGAGGTAATCTGCACCAATTTCTCTCACGAAAAATCCAGTATTTGCATCTCCGTCAGCATCGATGAATACCTGGTAGATGTCCAGATACCCTGCTGGTGATGCTGCATGTGCATCTCCGATAAACATTCTGCCCTTTGTCTCGAGGTAGAAACACACCCACTTTCCATCGACGCACACACTTGCCCTGAATATATCGATGTTGTCAGGCACTCCGCCCGCATTAAATCTGTACATTTTCAGGTCATTCCAGTCATTAAAACTCCCGTCTATTCTGATGCGCTGCTGATTGTTGTATGTAAAAATTGTGATAAAGGAAACGGAAAGCACGAGAACAACAATTACTGGCACAATATATTTTTTCCATGCATGCTTCGCTCCCATTCTGGGCTTTACTGGTGGAGTACGATATTCGCTAGCGACCGCTCTGCCGTTGATGTACCCATTTCTTTCAGTGAGACCTGGCCTGACTCCATTACTCCTCTGATTTGTTGCAGAGGATACCCCGGTTCCCTGTAAATCTGGAGATGCCTTCTCTTTTTCCTCATCGGTGCTTTCTATATCCTTCAGAATCTGTTCCAGCTTCTTGCTGTATTCATATTCACTTTCAAATACATACCCGCATGATGCACAAACCTGTGCATGGGCATTGTTCTCTGCATTGCACTGCGGGCATATCTTTATACCTTCGTTCATAGAAATATATATTACGCTCGTGTATGATAAAGTTTTCTAAACATCAGGGTGCTGTGGGAGCGGGAAACAGATACACATGCAGAAGTATTGTAAGGCACATCGCAAGCAATGTCTGGGAGCATGCTACAAGAATACCTGGTTTGAGCCATTCAACGAATGTAATACTTCTCCCCTTTTCTTTCTGTAATTTATCCACTGCAATCACATTCGCAGAACTTCCGATGATTGTGAGATTACCCATATAACAGGAGCCAAACAGAATCGCCCACCAAAGTGGAAATGTGTTCACACTGAGTGTGTGCACAATACTTGCCAGTGTTGCAACTGCAAGCACATTTGCCATGAAGGCAGAAGTAATTCCAGAAATCCAGGTGAACAATACAATGTTCTTTGTAACATCTCCGCCAGTGAGATTCGTGATGCCCTCGCCAATTCTCGCAGTTAGGTTCGCGTACTCCAGTGCACCCACACTTGCAAAAAAGAATATGAAAAACACGAGTGTGGGCCACTCAATCCTTTTCTCAATCACTTCGATTGAATTGCGCTGCCCATATATCAACGAAATTGCGGCTGCAAAAATGGGCACACCAAGAAGGAGCGAGTTTGGCTGTAGATGAAAGAGTTCCTCAATTGTATGATGGAGCATGAGCCCGAGGATTGTGATGAGAAACACGGCAAGAGGAACCCACATCTCACGGTGCATCAGGAGTTTCATGTAAATTTCCTTTGCACCATGCAATCTTTTCTTGCCCACCACATCATGCCTCATCCGCATATCCAGTTGCTTTATATCTTTTCTGAAGTACAGCATGGTAAGGAGCATGGTGAGGAGCAGCACGAGCAAGCCTGTTGGCAGTGCCCATATCAGAAAGTCCGTGAAACTCAGGTGTCCTTCAAACGCAATGAGCACACCCACTGGATTGCCAATTAGGGTGAATGTGCTTCCCACATTCGTGGCAAACACAATTGAGATAATGTAGGGCACTGGTGACACATTATATTTCTTTGTTACTTTCAATACCATCGTTGCCATGAAGAGCACCGAGGTAACTTCATCGACGATTGCAGCAAATATGGCAGACATCAGGAGAATACCGAGAAAGAACTTCTTTCCGCTGGTGCCGAATCTGCTCATGAAAAGGGCAAGGAGGATATCAAAGAAACCCTTATCTTCCAGAAATGCCACAACAATCATCATTCCAAGCAGGAATGCAATCACATCAAACCGTGCGTACCTTATAAATGCATCAATGTTCAGGATGTTCATGAAAAACATCAACCCGATCGTGACCAGTAAAATCGGGATGCGATGCTCCCAGAAGATGACAATGCTTGCAAGCATTGTGAAGAACAGGATGAATGTGATGCCTGGCAGAGGGTCTGCGGGTGTTAGCAGTTTAAAGTAAACGGAGAGAATTGTGACTGCTATAAGAATGTCCGCAAACGCAACGAATTTGAGATGCTCAAGTGTGTGCTTCTGCATGTTAACTGGTGTATACATTGGCGATATAATAAGATTTTGTGAGTAAAGCCAGACATGTCCACTTGATTGGATAAAAAGATAAAAAAGTATTTTATAACTGCGAAATATGGGCAGGGTGTGATACCATGGGACATGGCACATTGTTAAGAAAGGGCAAGGTGAAGGAGGTCTATGCACTGGACGATGAACGAGTGCTTTTCAGATTTACTGACCAGATTTCCGTGTTTGACAAGATAATACCCACGCTGATACCTGACAAGGGCGAGACCCTGTGCAGAACCAGTATATACTGGTTTAAGGTTGCACAGGACAGAGGCATCCGCACGCACTTCATTGAGCAAAAAAGCAAAAACGAGTTTATAGGCAGGCGTGTCCAGATTATTCCAAAACCCGGAAACACGGATAAAAACTATCTCATTCCCCTCGAGTTCATCGTGAGATACTATGTTGCTGGCTCACTCATGGACCGCATAAAAAGTGGTGAAATCAGCTACAAATCACTCGGCTTTGCAAGCCCGAACATATCGTATGGTACTCCACTCCCTGAGCCATTCTTTGAAATCACCACAAAATTCGAGGCACATGACAGGAGTGTGGGAATAAGCGAAGCAATGGAAATATCTGGGCTGGATAAGCGAGAGATTGAGGAAATTAAAGAGAATTTTCTGAAAATTGACGCGTTCATCAACGCAAAAGCCAGGTCTGGTGGGCTTATCCATGTTGACGGAAAGAAGGAATTTGCGATGGATGAAAACCGGGAAATCATGGTTGTGGACACATTTGGCACCGCAGATGAGGACCGTTTCTGGGATGCAACTGCATATGAGCAGGGAAATTTTATTGAGTTGAGCAAGGAATTTGTAAGGCAGTACTACAGAAAAACTGGTTATTATGAAAAATTGATGAACGCAAGGGCAGCACATATGGCTGAGCCAGACATACCAGGTCTGCCTGAAGATATTGTACAGGAAGTGAGGCGAATATACATAGAAATGTACCAGAAACTTACAGGGGAGAAATTTTGAGCGAGAGGCAGTGCACACATGTGCTGGGTGTGAGAATTGATGACATAACAATGGATGAAGTTCTGCATGAGATAGCAGAGGCGATAAGGAAGAACAGGAAACTCGTGATAACACCAATAAATATCAGAGTTGTGATGGAGGCGCTGAGAAACCCGAAACTCTTCGAGATGCTCACAGCGTCACAAATAAATACTCCAGATAGCAGACAGATTATTTTTCTCCTGCGGATGAGGAAATGCTATCTCAGAGAGCGGGTTACAGGTGCGGACCTCTTTGCAAATTTCCCCGGTTTTGCTGGAAAGCACGGGTTCAGCATCGGAATATTTGGTGGGCTCCCGCATGCCACACAAAACGCAAAGCGTAGAATTGAGCAGGAATACCATGTAGAAGTGCCCTTTGCGTACTCCCCAGCTCCCGCAGAGATTCAGGAAACGCCTCAAACCATCATCCAGAAAATTAATGATGCAAAACCTGATGTGCTATTTGTTGCACTTGGTTGTCCTAAACAGGAAATCTGGATTGCAACGCACAGGGAAAAACTGAATGTAAGTGTGTTTGTGTGCATCGGTGCGGGCATCGACTTTTTTGCAGGCGTACAGCGACGTGCACCATACTGGATGCAGCGAGCGGGGCTTGAATGGATGGCACGATTGTTTGGCAATCCTAAAAAAATGGCATTGAGGTATTTGAATGAGGCACGCTTTTACTGGCATTTCTTAATTGAAACACTGAAACTAAAGGGATAAGAACCTTGCAATCACCCTATCATAGTTTTTCTCTGAAAATTCTTGCAGTACAATTTCACGATTTTTCACTCCGATGGCTTTTCGCATTTGTTCTGGCATCTCAATAACACGCTCAATTGCATCTGCCAGTGCCTCTGCATTGTTTTCAGGCACGAGGATTTCCCGGATTACATTCGGTATGTCTGCATGCCTCGTTGCTATCACGACCTTCTCAAATGCCATGGCTTCGGTCATTGCAACTGGTAGTCCCTCTTTGTCTCCACCGGGGTCTGTGATTGATGGCTGGCAGTATAAATCGCAGTTCTGGTAGAGCGGAAGAAGATTTTCTACACCGAGTGCACCGAAAAATTGCACATGCTGTGAAATGCCCAGTTTTTCAGCGAGTTTTTCCAGATTTCTGCGCTCGACGCCATCGCCCACAATCCAGAGCACAACATTGCGCTTTTTCCGCACAAGCATTGAGATTGCGTGAATAAGAATGTGCACGCCCTTCCTGTAAACAAGTCTGGCTACGCACAGTATTTTGAATGCATTGCGCTGCGTTGCGATTGCCTCGGCAACCTTTCTGTCTTCAGGCGTATATTCTATTGAGTTAGAATACTTCGATGCATCTACAACGGTCCTTGCAAGAATAATTTTTTCCTGCGGGACGCCGAAATTTCGATTGAGTAATTCTTTAAATAGAAGATTCGTGGCTACAACAAATTCTGTATGCCTGTATATCTCCTTGATTAACTCCCTGTTTTTCGGGCAGTACACATCGTAGCCATACACCGAGCATGAGAATGTTTTTTGCAGTATTGCTGCACAATAGCGTGCAATAACGAGTTTATGGTCAGCAAAAAAGGCATGGATGTGCGTGCAATCGTGCATGTGCTGTGCAAATTCCCAGGCAATAAAGAATTCAAAGAGTGTTCTGTGTTTCAGTGCGTCGAAAAGAAGTTCGATGTATTTTTTAGGATTTTTGAACAGGTAGGTTATCTGATGAACAAAGGCATTGAAGGGTGAGAGGTAAACAGAATGCCAGTGCTCTGGTGGCATGTAAACGCCTGGTCTTGACATCACAAAAAAAACCTTTCCTTCAATTCCATGTGAAAAATAATAATTCAGCTCATTAAGGATGAACAGTGGAATACCTCTATCCATTGAGGTGATAAATGCGATACGCATGCATGGAAGAATGCTAGCGTGTAATTAATTCTTTTCTAATATATCAAATATCATTAACTATAATATATAGTTAACATGCGAAAGGCATATATATTTGTAAGTGTTGAGTGTTAACTATAAAGGGGTGTTAACAATGGCTGTGAAGAAAAGCAAGGGCAGGATGGTTGCGGGTGTGATGAGTGCAGTAATAGCACTGCTGGCAATCTCGGTGCTTCTTCCTGTTGTGAGCACAATGACTGGGAGTGCTGACGATGTTGAGAAGGATCTGGCAGTAAATTCAATGCTCAGCGGGCACCTTAGCGGTGCGGGAAAGAAGGACTACTACAAAATTGTGGCAGACTCTGGCACGAAACTCACGGTGAAAACCGATGGACCAGATAGTGCGAGTGTTGACTTTGACCTCTACATACAGAAGGACGCAAAGCCCACAACGAGCAGTTATCTGGCAAGGGGCTACACGAGCTCTGCAGATGAAACTGTGAGCGTGAGCAATCCATCAGGCACATACTATGTGATGGTGTATGATTATAAGGGCTCTGGCGATTACACAATAAATGCAATACTCGAAACTGGCAACAATGGCGGAAATGGTGGCGGTAGCGGTGGCAGCAACAATGGCAATGTAGTTGAACTGACCTCTGGTATTGCAAAGACGGGCTCACTGGATGCGTCAAACACAAAGGCATACTATAAGATTACTCCAGGCACATGCACGGGGCTCAGAATTGAGCTGAGCGGCCCTGCCTCAGCTGACTTTGACCTGTTTGTGAAGAAAAACCAGATGCCAAGCAGGAGCTCCTACGATTACAGGAGCAATGGCAGGGGTTCCCAGGAGAAAATAGTTATCTCAAATCCATCTGGCACATACTACATTCTGGTTGAGAGATACAGTGGTTCTGGCCAGTATTCAATTGTTGCGTATGTAAGCGTGAATGCGCAGAGAGCACTGCCCGCCGTTGAAAAGTACCTCAGAGAAAGAACTGCGGCATACTCGGATTTGTACTGGAACAACTATAATCCGGATTATGCAGATTATTCATCCGCAGGCGGAGATTGTGCAAACTTTGGCACCCAGGCACAGATTTCAGGCGGACTGAGTATCTGGAAAGGCACGGACGGAAAGGGTTATGGTGTCATCGGATGTTCTCCACAGGGCACAATTACCTATGTGGAAAATTACCACGAGCACCTGATAAAACAGGAAAATGTGAAGTTTTCGTACATCGTAATGGACTCCGATGGACGCTGGAATGGCACAATCCCTGACTACATGACCGTTGGCGATGTGATTCTCATTGGCTATGCAGATGGAGACCACTGGGTGCACACGCTCACCATTGTAGAGGGCAGTGGTGCAGGTGCAAAGGTAAATGCACATACAAACAATCGCTATCACTATCCATGGGACTACTACCAGATGTACTTCACAAGGTACAACTTCTACCATATCGAGGCACAGGGGACTACAACACCAAAGTATGTGAAAATTACTTCCTCAACCGTGAATGTGAGAGCAGGTCCATCGACTGCGTATCCGAAAATAGGAACTGTGTATTCTGGACAGGTTTACATTGCACTTGAAACCGTAACATTCAATGGTGCAACCTGGTACAAGATCTGGTACGATGAGAAGCCGGGCTGGATAAGCACCGCCTATGCAAGCGTAATCACGAACGCAAACTACTGCATGGTAAGCGGAAAATATGCAAATGTGTATGCACAGCCAGATATATACTCAACCCGGGTAGATACTGCGCTGAAAGGCCAGATATTCGGAGTAAAAGATGTAGTTTACATAGGCACTGAACTCTGGGCGCAGATTTATTTCAGAGGTGGAGAATACTGGGTCCGGTGGACATAGTATCAGGTTAAGTATATATCCTCCTCATCATATGAGCCAATCATGGAACACAAAAAAGAACTCATTGCGATGCTCAAGCAGTGCGGTGCACTCCGCTTCGGTAAATTCAAACTGACATCTGGCAAGGAGAGTAACTACTACATTGACATAAAGCATGCAATCACACAGCCCGCAATTCTGAGCAGGATTGCGGACATGATGGCAGCACATATTGGTGAGGAGAAGTTAATTGCAGGTATGGAACTCGGGGCAGTGCCGATTGCCACTGCGCTTGCACTTAAAACGCAAAGACCTTTTCTTATTATTCGAAAGGAGAGCAAGGCACATGGCACGATGAAGCAGATAGAAGGCACATATCAGGCGGGAGATACTGTGTTTCTGGTTGAGGATGTGTGTACCACCGCTGGCTCGATGATAAAATCAATTGAGATTCTGAGACAGCACGGGTGCAGCATCAGTCGTGCAATTGTTGTAGTCGACCGTGAGGAGGGAGGCAGGGAAGCATTGGCGCACATGAATGTGGAACTTCTCGCACTCCTTACCTCAAGCGAGCTTCTTGGGGCATGAATATGGATGTATGCCTCGTGGGGGACGGAGGAATTATCGAAAACAAGTCCGATGCCTCGCAGATTTACAATAAGGGATTCTTCGGGGAGCCGCAACACGGTGGCACGCTGTTGCTGGATTTCTTTGAACTGGTATATCTCCTTGAATTTAGAAAGGTAAATGTGGTTGACGGAAAAGGCAGGGCATATGGACTGGAAGAACTGATTAACTACGCACACAAACGGATAAAGTCGTTTGAGATAAAGTACATCGTGTATCGAGATATGCGCAGCAGGGGCTTTGTGCTGAAAAAAGGTGATGAGGAAATTCATTTTATGGTGTTTCCAAGAGGTGCGGTGCCTACAAAGACCCCGGCCAAATACTGGCTTATTGCAATGTCTGAGCGTCAGATCTTTGATTATGCACAGATGTACAGATGTGCTGAAAGGGCACACGAATTAAAAAAGGAGGTGTTGATTGGAACCGTTGATGAGGAGAGTGATTTGACATATTACATAATGCGAATTGCAAGCATGCATGGTAATTTTTCAGAGCAAATTGAAGGTAAAATTACTGGCATATTTCTTGAGGACCGTGTGCTGATATTTGATGAACTCCACTCCAATCAGCTTTATCAGAGCGGTTTTTACGGACACATGGTGGGCACGAGATTACAGCTGTCACTTATCGAGGCATGTTACCTCGCAGAGAAAAATGTGCTCGAACTGATAGATGCCAGGACACAGAAAACAATGGATGTCGAGAATTTCCGCAGGAAATGCAGAAAAATTCAGAAGGACTTTGATGCCCGTTTTCAGGTGTACAAAGAACTCAAGTCAAAAAAACTGATTGTAAAAACTGGATTTAAGTATGGGACGCACTTCAGGGCTTACGAAGGAAATCCAGACCAGACACATGCGAAGTATCTGGTACATGCAGTACCTTCCAATTACAAAGGCATCTGGCCTGACATCAGCGGGGCAGTAAGGCTTGCCCACGGGGTAAAGAAAAGCATAATATTTGCGGGTGTGGGTGATGAACGCGTGATGTACCTTTCACTCGAGAGAATCAGACCCTAAAATAACAAAATAACATTTTGTAGAAAAGTATATTTACCACCTAGTTAATAAAGTAAATGTGGCTGATGAAGATTCCGAGAAGGACGACCGAAAGTGGGTCGGTGTACGGCTTTCCAAAGTGATGATGCACCAGATTGAAGCGGTCGTGAGTACACACCCGGAATATGCATGGAATGGACCCAATGACTTTGTAAGGGATGCGGTAAGACGACATCTGGAATACATTCGGAGACAGGATTTGATAAGGGAAGGAAAGATTGAGGCGCTCCAGCCAAGGGTGGAGAAGTTAATTGAGGATTCACTGGGCGAGGAGGCACGCACACAATTTGAGCGGGAACTGAAAGCCATTGAACGGGAGATTGATGTTACAAAACAACCGATGGTATTCATAGATGCACTCACTAAATTACTTGAAAATACATACGGACAGGCAATCGCAAAGACAATCTCGAAGAAATTGCTTGAAATGATTCAGAATAAACATGGAGGAACTGAGTAAATGCTGAAAAAAGTACGGAGGGAAAAAAATGGAAAAAAAGGTACAATCCGGAATAAATGGATTTGATTCAATCCTGAAAGGCGGGTTCGTGGAGGGGTCTTTCAACCTGGTAGTGGGAGAATGTGGTGCAGGCAAGACCATCTTTGCACTTTGTTTTATCGTGAATGGTGCAGAAAAATATGGAGAGAACGGTCTATTTGTGACACTGGAGGAGAGCAGGGCAAACATCATAAAAAATATGCCTGCAAAACTTAAGGACATCTACGAGCGAAACACGGATAAAATCACAATTGTGGATTTATCTGCAATAAGAAAACTGTCTACAATCTTCGAAGAGAAGACCGGGTTTTCAAGCATTGTGGATGTGGATGTGTTAATTGAAAGCTTGAGAAAATGGATTACAGAAAAGAAAATAAAGCGTGTGGCAATTGATGGACTTGCGGTCTTGAGCATCAGGTATCCACAGGACTATGAAATAAGAAGCGCAGTGTTCAGAATCTCTTCCAGCCTTAAAGAACTGGGAGTTACCTCGATTATCACCGAGGAAAGTGAGCACGACGGTGCGCGGAAGTTCAGCGTGAAGGAATTTGTGGCGGATTCAATTACACACATAAATTACAGAAATGGCGTGCGCACGCTTGAAGTCCTTAAGATTCGGGGTTCGGACTTCATTCCAGGCGAGAGTGGTTTCATAATCTCAGAAAATGGTATTGAAGTATTTCCGCGACTCATACCTGAGACCAGGGTGTCTGCAACCGACAGACGCGTTTCTACAGGAATTGCCGGGCTGGACAAGATGCTAAATGGTGGGTTTTTCAGAGGCGATACTGTGCTGGTATCTGGTAGTGCTGGTGCTGGAAAGACCATCATGGGTTTGCAATTTATCAGTGCGGGCTGCATGAACAAAGAACGCGGTCTGATTGTGTCCTTCGAGGAAAATCCAGCGCAACTTAAACGAAATGCGAAGGCAGTTGGAATACCGCTGGATAAATATGAGCGTGAAAATATGCTGAACATCATGTACACACCATATCCTGGTACCGACATATATATGCAGATTCACAACATTATTTCACAACTTCCTTCAATTGAGCGCCTGTTTATAGATACCGTAAATCACTATGAGGGTGCAATGAGCAAGGAAGAATTGAGGAATATGCTCGTCTCTTTCACCAGTATGACAAAGAAACACGGTGTGACTGTGATGTTCTCTTCTGAGAGCGACGAGCTGATGGGCACAAGCAAACTCATGACCAGCAGTGTTTCCTTTGTAGTGGACACCATCATTGTTCTGAGACATGTGGAGATTGGTTCAGAGATGCACAAGGCAATGAACCTCCTGAAGGTAAGGGGCACTGAGCATGTGAAGGATATCAGGGAGTATGTGATCACAAACAAGGGAATTGTAATTAAAGACAAATTCAAGGATGTTGAAGGTGTATTCTCTGGCTCTGCAAGAATTGCTGCGAAAAAACTTGAGAAGTTCTTTGAGTGATTATGCTCTCTGACTTGCAAACAATACTATCATGGGTGGCTGGTCCTACACTTATTCTCGCAATTCTTGAATTTCTGAGATGGTACAAAACCAGGAGAAGAGAAGATATTATTCTCGGCATCTTTTTTTTAGCAGTACACTTCTCAATGTCTTTCTCGGTGTTGAGTCAATCTGTGTGCCCTTGTCTGAACATTGCAGTGTTTGCAAGCGGTGTGTTTATATGCCTTGCATTTTTTGTGTTGTTTCTCTTTCTCGTCTCGGTTGAGCACACACTCAAAAAATACTGGTCTTTTATTATAACCTATCTAATCTTTGTGATATACATCGGCGTAATGTACATCAACATCATTGCCTCAAATACTGCACTCGTTTCTGATACTGGTGAGTACATCCAGACCTATAACATCCATCCAGCTTTTGGCATCGCAGTACTTTCATATGTGATTACATGGGGCGTTGTGTCAATTTACTGGCTATACAAATTTTCACTTGAACTTTCCTCACTCGTTGCCAGGGTAAAGACGCACTTCTTCATAATCGGCGTTGCGTTCCTCCTTCTTGGTATTCTGTTTGTGAAGGCACCGCAGATAGACCCCAGAGACCTGTTCTTTCTTGAAGTCCCTGCTCAATTTTATGGTGTGATTTGCTTCATAATTGCATTCATTCTGTTTCTCGCCTCATTTTTTGTTCCCAGGCCCATGCTGAAATTGTGGGAAGCGAAAAAATACACCACGGATTCAAATATTAGTTTGCTAAAACCAGTCAATCTTCTAATCTTCGTGCTCTGCATCGCACTGAACATACTCGGCGGGAAAATCAGCTCCTGCTTTCACCTTCCACTCTTCATGGATATGATTGGCACTGCGCTCCTTGCAATTGTTTTTGGACCCTGGTATGCTGCAACTGGAGGTCTGCTCACAAATTTATTGCTTTCCATCGTGTCTGGTGTGTTTTATTTCCCATTTGCATTGTGCAACATTGCAGGCGGGCTCACATGGGGGTATTTATTCAAGAGGGGCTACGGGAAAGTTATTGGTGCTCCTGCAAAGGTCTTCTGGCAGAAATTCATAAAGTTCATACTGCTCAACGGAATCCTTGTTGCGGTAATTATTGCCACGATTTCTGCGACCATTTCCTATGTGCTGTTTGGTGGTTTTTCAGGACATGAAGCAGAATATATTGCGATGGAAACCCAGAAATACCTTGGAACATTCGGCGGGAATTATCTCGCAAGGTTGGCGATTGAGTCATTTGATAAAACCACCGCGGTTCTTGTTGCATTTTTTGTGTCCATACTGTTTTTTGGTAATCGCACAATAACGACACTGAAGTACGATGGAAAATTGAATCGGGTCATTGTAGATTGCAGGGAACCCATACTCTTTGAGCTTTCACTTCTCTTCTTCGGGTTTCTCACAATTCCGCTGTTCCTTCTGTTCTTACATGTGCCTGAGAACGCAATTGTGGGGAAAATTGACTGGATATGGATAAATATAGGATGGGTCGCCATTGTATCTGTAGCTGGACTTGTTGTGCTGTGGAAATACGCAAGGTAAGCGGGAGGCATTCAAAAGATTATTATCCCTCTACACAATGTAGCAAGCATGGAAGAAAAACCAGTACTGCAGGTCGCACTGGACATGGAAAATATCGAGCGTGCGCTCCAGATTGCAAAAGAGGCAGTAGAAGGCGGTGCGGACTGGGTTGAAGCGGGCACGCCCCTGATTAAAAGCCACGGACTGGATGCTGTGAGATTATTGAAAAAAACATTTCGTGATAGAATTATCGTTGCGGATATGAAAACGATGGATGTGGGTGGCTTTGAAGTTGAGATTGCTGCGAAGGCGGGTGCTGATGTTGTGTGTGTGCTTGGCGTCGCAGATGATGCCACAATCGACGAGGCAGTGAAGGCGGGAAGAAAGTACGGAGCAAAGGTCATGGTTGATTTGCTTGGTGTTGAAAATAAGAAAAAGCGCATCCAGGAGATATCACCTCTGGGTGTGCACTACTTCTGTGTTCATCTGGGTATTGACCAGCAAATGTCCGGTGCTGATGTATTTGCCACATTGCGTGAGGTTGCGGGCGCATCACCGGTACCTGTTGCAGTTGCTGGCGGGTTGAATTCAGAAACTGTGGCTGAGGCAGTAAAATCTGGAGCAAGCATAATCATTGTGGGCAGTGCAATCATCAAGGCAAAGGATGTAAAAGGTGCAGCACAGAAAATCAAGCAGGCAATGCTCACGGGCATTCCAGAGAGAACCCAGGAGTTCAAGAAGTACACCGAAGAAGAGCTTTTCGAAGCATTTGCGAAGGTTTCCACACCAAACATATCTGACGCGATGCACAGAAAGGGTGCAATGAAAGGCATAAGACCGTTTATTAATAGAAGACGAAAGATGGTGGGAAGAGCACTTACGGTGCGTACAATTGATGGTGACTGGGCAAAGCCAGTTGAAGCGATTGACCGTGCAAGAGCAGGTGATGTAATTGTAATTGATGCGTGCGGAGGCACAACTGCAGTGTGGGGTGAACTCGCATCCTGGAGCTCTAAAATGCGGGGCATTGCAGGTGTTGTGATAGATGGTGCAGCGCGAGATATTGATACCATACTGGATATTGATTTCCCGGTGTTTGCGAGGCATGTGGTGCCATGTGCTGGAGAGCCAAAGGGCTTCGGAGAGATCGGTGTTGAGATTGTCTGCGGCGGACAGCAGGTAGCTACAGGTGACTGGATTGTAGGTGATGAGAGCGGTGTTGTGGTAATTCCACAGAAGGACGCAGTGCAGATTGCAAATCGTGCAATTGATGTGATGGAACGGGAGAATCGATTGCGTGAGGAAATAAAGCAAGGCGGAACGCTGTCATCCGTGCAAAAGCTGGAACGCTGGGAAAAGGTAGGATAATTCAAAATTTACCAATTTTGCACACACGACAAATCGTGCAGGACTGAATCTCTCTTATTGTTTTGACATCTTCATAATATATTTTTTTCATCATCGCTTCATTATGTGTCTCAAATTTAGCAACAATATCGTATTTACCATAGACACTATATGTCTCTTTAATACCCCTTACCCTCTGAATCATCTCGAATACTTTCCTCTCTGATTTAGGTGCAACCTTTATGAGTAGATACGCCAGCATCCTTATTTTTCCTCTTCTTCCTCTTTTTCCTCTTCTTCACCCTTCTCTACAAAGCTAATCTTCTTCGGGAAGTATTTAAGGATTATCACATCGCCAATCGCCTGTACCCATCGATATGGAAATGCAACACCTCTCGAGCCCTTCACAAGCACTGGGTTTGTCTCTGCAACATAGAGCCCATCAATTTTTGAGCCCTCCACATCCACGACCACATTGTTTACATTTCCCAGCAGTACACCGTCAGGCGTATATACGGGCAAGCCAATTATATCTGTCATCTCCAACATCATAGTTATCCCATAAGGCATATAAACAAGGTTTATTTTATACTTTTTGTTGCCCCGAGCAGGAACGCCACTGTAGCTCAGCGGTAGAGCAACTGATTCGTAATCAGTAGGCCGAGGGTTCGATCCCCTCCAGTGGCTCTTTGTATGGTTCTATTTACCGCATGTCTTAAGTAAAGTTTAAATTCAATTCGTCTATGAGGAGTTTGCAATGGGCTCGTAGCTTAGACAGGATATAGCACTGGCCTTCTAAGCCAGGGGTCTCGGGTTCAAATCCCGACGGGCCCGTTATTATCTGTAATGCCCGTCTTACTCGCAACAAGCTGAGTGTTCTGAGTACTTGTTGCTTGTCCCGACGGGCCCGTTATTATCTGTAATGCCCGTCTTACTCGCAACAAGCTGAGTGTTCTGAGTACTTGTTGCTTGTCCCGACGGGCCCGTTATAACTATTATGCGCATATCATTCGCACAACCATCATTGCACACTGAATTAACTGCTCGCACTGGCGCTCTGAGGGGCATCTGGGGACACACGCATATAATAAGATACTATGCGTTTCATTTTCCCGGATTTTGTCTTCTGGATATATGTAATACTCTCATGTTCCGCATCAATTTTGAGAAACACTACATCGTCGTCTTTGACTACCGGGCTGTAACAGCACTTTTCAGGTATTTTCTCCGAGCAGATTTTCTTTACGAGATTTGATTTACAAATTGTCTTTATAATTGAGGAAATTGATTTTTCGTCTTTTACCGGGATTTCATACACCTTCGTATTTGCGTTAGATTTCTCCATCTCCCGCTTGATCTCATCTTCCGTTACCTCATCCACCTCATTGAAAATTTGATTTAGTTTTTCATCAAGTGCCTGTTCTCGCTCCAGCCCCCTTTTAACATGGTCGACTTCAGAGATGCTATCCATGTCCACACTGATATCCCGACTTATCGTCTTCAGAGCGATGTCGATGATGTCCTCATCCGCATTATTTTTAGATGCAAGCATTGCGACTGCCTGTTCCTTCATACCAAGTTTTTCAAGTAATTCTCCAATCAGATATTTGTACTCACTGCTTGCATCCTTAAATGGGATTATTGTAAAAAGTGCATCCTTTGTCATTCCGAGGAACATCTGTGTGCGGGCTTTGTTATATGCGGCATCAGCATACTCCGGCAATATCTCGAGTGCCTTGTTAAAGTATGAAATTGCCTGCATGTACTTTCCCATTGCAAATGCAAGTACACCACACATGTTCCAGAAAAATGGATTGTCCGGGTGTGCGTCTTTCAGTTCTGAGTAAATCCTGCATGCTCCTTCATAATCACCCGTACGCGCAAGCTTGTGCGCAATCTCCATCTGTTCCTTTATTTTTGCTGCGTCGTTCATTTTCCATCACCAATAGAAAAATCGTGTTTCCAGTATATATACTGCTCCCGACAGTTATCAAGATTGATAATACGGCATGGAAAAATTTCCCGCTTCAACCCTTTACATCCTTCAATTCCAGTTCGTCGAGCAATGCGGTCTCAGCAATAACCGTCTCACGCACGATGTGCATCTTAAGAATTTCCTCCACCGCCTTTGACTTTATGTCCATTGTCTTCACCAGCCTGCTTAACTTAAGTGTGCGGTTTTTTCTGAAGTCATAGTTGTCCTCAATTCTATACTCGGGCAATCTCAGCGATGGTATCTGGACATCAATTTCCGGACAGACAATCTCGGGTAGCATATCCGCACCGAATCTCGCAGTCCAGTTATTTATCTGCTCGCTCACCTCAGCTGGAACCATCGTGAATTGCAGTTTCCTCGTTTCCAGTGGTTCCAGAGCTCTGACAATCTTCTCATCTACCAGTGAAGTATAACCAAGACCAGAAAGTGGACGCACCCTTATATCCGTAAGCTTAAATGGCTTTAGATTCTGGAGACCAATCTCGCAGTGAACCCTGCCACGCTTTGAGTACAACCTTGCCTCAATTGCTACATCGATGCCAGGAACCACATGCTCCTCGTCCTCATCGTTAAACCTGTAATTCAGCGTGTATGTTTTTTCTTCCTTGGATGATAGTTGTGGAACCTCAATTCGCCCGGATGAAATAGCACCTCCGAGTTCAAGCGTAAATGGCTGGACTGCCCTGAACATTGTGTTTTTTATATTTAATTCCACACCCTGTCGCTGATTCACAAACAGTGTGATTGTGAGGTCATGCGTATCCAGAATAGATTCTCTGCTCCTCGTGCCCATCGTTTCCCCGGTTAACTCCTCCACACTGGCTTCTGAGATTTGTTCAATATGCTGGAGAATTTTGAGTTTGTAATATGTGTACTTCTCGTTATGCGGTGCCAGTTTTCGGGCTGCCTCAAGGTATTGCAGGGCATCATCATACTGGTTTAACTTGAAACATACGATTGCACAGTTGTAGTTTGTAATCTCATCGTTTTTAATCTTTAATGCGCTGGTGAGGCATTTAAGTGCATTCTGATAATCGCCGAGATAGTAATGAACAAGCCCTTTCAAGCTCCATGCATCAAATGATGGCGTGTTCTTTATGAAGTACACATCGATGCTGCGCTTTGCATCTCCGTATTTTCCTTCACACAGATACACAAAACATCTTAAGAGCCAGCTTACCGGGTCCTTTGAATTTTGCATGGCTTTGTCCAGGCTCTTTATTGCCTCCGCCATCATTCCGTTAACAATTTCTATGTAAGCACGGAGTAACCAGTATTGCCAGCAACTGAAACCAGGATTTCCTGCGGTCTCAATGAATTTAAGGCAGGCATCAAGGTCACCGCACATGTACATTGTATAAAGCATGAGATACTTTGTCTGGTCATTGTTCTCGATTTCAAATGCCTTCCTCGCATATTTTACTGCGTTCTCCGGCATCTCAATCTGAAGGTATGCAATTGCAAGATTGTAGAACACATTGAGGGATGGTGCTTTCTCACTGAGTTCCTCAAGCATCTTAATTGCGTTCTCAAACTTTCTGAGTGTGAGCAGTGCCACAGCAACCGCAAGCTGGGCATCTGGACTGAAACCTTCCTTTCTCGAGCAAACCGTCAGAGCATCCAGTGCTTCATTCCAGCTCTCTAAATTGAGCAGTGCAATTCCCTTATTGTACCATGCGTTCGTGTATGTATTTTCAATTTCAATGGCTTCATCAAATGCGTATATTGCCTCTTCTATCGAGCCAGTCATTGCCAGCGATACACCCAGGTTATTCCAGCCCTCTATTTTTTCCCGCTCAATTTTTACCGCCTTTTCAAACTGTGCAATGGCTTCACGGTACTCCTTTTTCTTCATCAGGGCATTGCCAAATTGCACATGGATATCTGCCTGCATATCTGGATGAGAAATTGATGACAGAATTTTTCTCCCGTTCTCATCACCATTTCTGAGCAGTATCGAGCCAATGTAGTACTGTGCAGTTATATTATTTCTATCAATTGAAAGTGCCTTCTGGAAGTGAGATATTGCTTCCTCGGTTTTTCCCATTTTGAGCAGTGCTGCACCCTTGTATGCCCAGGCATCTGCATATCCCTCATTTAGCTCAGTAGCTTTATCAAAGCATTTAAGCGCTTCCGGGTACCGTTCAATGTCCAGCATTATTTTTCCGAGTGCAATCCATGCGTCTACATTCTCAACATCCCGCTCAAGCACCATGTCAAAGTTTCTAACCGCTACATCCAGCTCATGCATTTCGTATGCAATTCCGCCCTTCTCTTCGAGGTACCTGGCATTATCTGGGCGGAGTTCAATTGCCTTGTCGATGCATTCTGTGGCACTTGCCAGATTTCCGAGTTTGCTGTAGAGCTTCGCACATCTGTACCAGATTTCTGCATTTGTGAGTTCGATTTCAAGTACCCTTCTGTATGTGAGCACTGCCTTATCTGGCCATCCCTTTGCTTCCTCAAATTCCGCCTTCTTCACAAGCAATTCCACGGAGTCGGGATATCTTGCAATGGACTTATCGAGAAAATCCAGTATGGCGTCATCGGTGCCGTAGTGCATGAGGCAATCCACTGCTTTGAGATGCCAGTGCACTGCATCTTCATTTGCTGTAATTTGTGCGTAGAACTCAAAAAGTTCCGGGTAGCGGTTTAGCTTCTCAAGCACACGGATCTTTCCATCCCGTGCTTCCGGACTCAGTTTAGTACTCCCCTGGTGAATTTCCAGTGCCTTTGTGTAGTGCCTTAACGCACTCTCTAAATCGCCAGCCAGTTCATTGCATTTTGCAAGGGCAAGCACTGCATCGGGTGTCTCGCCTTTAAGTTGAATACAGCGATTTATATGCTCCACTGCATCCGTGTATTTCTGGAGGTGCATAAGTGCAATCCCGCGATTGAGCAAGGCATCGCTATCCTCCTTCTCCCTGAGCACCTTCTCAAATGTTCTGTCTGCATCACGCCAGCGTTCCATATCCATGAAAATCTTTCCCTTGAGCATGAGTGCATCAATCGCACCGGGTTTTTCTGCAAGGTAACTGTTGATATACTCCAGCGCCTTCTCATACTCCCCTTTCCCAGCATAAATCCGGGAAAGATTGTACATTGCCTCCGTGTTCCTCGGGTCATGCTGAAGGATTTCTGCATAGTGCATACATGCAGCATCCACATTTTCAGAAAGGAGTTGCTCAGCAAGCAATTTTCGCACATCCACATTGTCTGGCTCGAGCTGAACTGCCCTGTTGAGCAGTTCAATTGCCTCCTTGTTTCTTCCAATATTCACGAGGTAGCGTGCCTTGTGATAACATGCCTGCACATTATCTGGATTTTGCTCAAGAACCTTATCAAACCAGCGCAGTGCTTCATCACTTCCGAGTTTTTCAAGTGTGAGTGCCTTACCCAGCAGTATCTCCAAATCTCCTTCTGAGAGCATCTCATCGTACGCAGTATTTGCCTCCGCATATCTTCCTATCTCATAGAGCATCCTTGCACGGAGCTTCAGTCCTTCAACACTCCTTCCGAAGGAGAGCACCTTTTCCGCACTCTTCAATGCCTCATCAAAATCACCGATCTTTGCCAGTGTAAGTCCCCTGCCGAACCATGCACCCGCATTCATTGCGTCCATTTTTATTGCATTATTAAAGCATTCCAGTGCATAAATATATCTGCCCAGTGCAGTGAGTGCATTTCCTTTCAACACATAGTATGATGCATTATCTGGCACGAGTGTAATCAGTGCATCCAAAATCTTAAGTGCCTCTTCACTCCTGTTCAGTGTGAGCAGTATCTCCGCAGTTCTATGCATTACCTCGGTGTCCTTTTCTTCTTCCAGCACCGATGCATATTTTTCGAGCGCCTTCTCGTAGTGATGTAAGCGATAGTACGCATCTCCGATTCTTTTGTTAAGTTCGTTTGAGGGGTTCTTTGCACCAACGCGTTCGAATATCTCAATTGCGGATTCGTATTCTCCGAGATGCATCCTGAGTTCGCCGAGGAGCATGAGAGCTTCAAGATTATCTGGGTCTCCTTCGAGAATGCCCTCAACTACCTTTGTCGCCTCCCTGGTGCGCCCCGACTGAACAAGTAATTTGCCCTTCTCTAAACTTAGCGGGACACTGTTCCTGTATGTTCTCAAAGATTTCGTGAGGAGTGAAAGTGCGTCCTCAACCTTTCCCAGTGCTGAGAGTATTCGGGAATACAGAAGTATACCATCAACATCAAGTTCATTGCATTTTTCAATAGCGTCTCTTGCCTCATCATATCGTTTCAGGGTATACAGTACTCGTGCCTTTTTATAGAATATTTCATCATTCGGCTCTGCGAGCATCCGCTCATATAAATCAAGCAATTTCTCGGTGTTGTTATTCTTTACGAGCAGTTTCTCAAGCGTCTCTGTGAGTGCCTTCTTCTGTTCTGGATAATGCGCAAGTGCATCCTCACATATCAGTATTGCTCGCTCAATATTTCCATTTTGCTCATACAACTGAATAATCCTGGTCACCGACTGATAATGTCTGTGTAACTTCAGATTTCGTTCAAGTGTATCAATTGCCTGAGCTGGCAATCCGAGTTTTTCAAGCACGAGTGCCTTCTCATACAGAATCTCAGGAATGCCTGCGTTTGCAGAAAATGCCTGTTCATACGCAGATGCACTTTCATTGAGTTTACCCATTAGAGCCAGAATTCTGCCCTTTTCCACATACGCATCCGCAGTCCCATTTGCCTCAATCGCCTTTTCAATCCAGTTCAATGCATCCTCGTATGCTCCTTCTTCTTTGAAAATCCTTGAAAGTGCAAGGCATGCCTCATAGGCACGGACATCTATCTCAACCGCCCTTCTGTACGCATCTCTGGCTTTATCTATCTCACCCTTTTTCTCATACAGCTTGCCCATTGCAATGTGTGCGTTTACAAAGTTTGGTTCAAGTTCAACACACTGCTGGTAACATTCAAGTGCACGCTCATACTTTCCAATCTTCTCAAGATTGACGCCTATCAAAAACCAGATATCTGGCGTTTCATTAACTTCAACGAGACGCAGACCAACCTTGACTGCATTTTCATACATTTGAGCAGCGGTGTATGCGTTGAAGAGCTCCGTGAGCACTGCGGTGTTCCGCGGTGCGATTGCCAGTGCATGTTCCAGCGATTTTATTGCCCGCTCAGTGTCGCTCTTCTTCAGCAGAATTCTCCCGTGTGCGAACCAGAGTTCTGCATTGTTTTCATTCCTTGAGATTGCATCTTCAATCAAACGAACTGCCTCATCCAGCTTTGATAATCTCTCTGCGATTTCTATAAGTTTGCCAAGCAACTCGATGTTTTCCGGTCTTTTCTGGTATGCAAGGAGATAGCTTTCAAATGCACTATCGTAGGAATTCATCTGTTCGAGCACTTCAGCCCGTGCAATTACCGCCTTTATGTATGTGCTGTCAAGTTCAAAACTCCTTGAGAACGCATTACCCGCTTCTGCATACCTTCCAAGTGCTCTGAGTGCCATGCCCCTCAGGTAGTGTGCCTCAGCATTCTCCCTTATTTCCAGCGCCCTTTCAGCACATACCAGGGTCTCCGCATGTTCTCCCATCTTGTTTTTTATGCTTCCAAGCAGTAGCCATGCACCCAGATTTGTATTATCAAGCTCTATCGCACTCTCAACAACTTCCGCTGCCTTCTGGAATTCTTCGTTCATGAACAGGATTCTGCCATATAACACCAGGGCATCCACATGCTCATTTTTTAGCGCAAGTGCCTTCTCAACCGCAACTCGTGCCTCCTCAACCTTTCCATTTTCAAAGTACGCATTTGCCTTTTCATACCACACATCTGGATTGTCTGTCTCCACGGACGCAAGCATGTCCTCGTATTTCAGGTACAAATCCCGTCTGCCATAGTCCTTTGCACTTCTTATCATAAATCTAATGTAATCCACATTTTTAGGTGCAAGCGAGATTGCCATCTCAATTGCCTGCAGTCCTTCATCAACTGCATTCCTCTTCAGGTCACATTTACCTTTCCAGAACCATGCATCATGTGCATTCACCTGCACACTGAGAATTTTTTTATAGATTTCTGCAGCGCTGTCAAACTTTTTCAGTGCAAAAAGGCACTCTGCAGCAGAGCGCATTACACTGTAGTTAGACTTATCCCGGTCAAGAATTACAAGATACTGACGCAGTGCATCCTCGTATGCCTCGTGTTTTTTGAGTATGTCTCCTTTGAGTTTGTACGCAAGAATATCCTCAGAGTACTTTATTGCATTATCCAGTGCCTCAAGTGCCTCCTTCGTTTTACCCAGACGCTCCATGAGCATTGCCTTGCCCACATACGCATCTGTATTATCTGGCCATCTATCTATCACGGAATTAAACACGGAGAGCGCATCATCATGCCTTCCTAATTTCTCCAGAATTTTTCCTTTCAGAATCAGGGCGTCTCTGAATTCCTTACGCAGATTCAATGCATTCTCAACCGCGGAGAGTGCATCCTTAAATTTATTTTTCTGGTAGAGCACAAAACCCATGTTGTACCATGCTTCCGCATACTGTGCGTTCAGCTTTATTGCAGTTTCAAAGTCCTTGAGTGCTGTGTCAAGTTCATTTAGCTTCATGTGCACAAGTCCAATTCCATGCCAGAAGTTCTCACTGCGCGGGTTTATCTTCAGGGCTTCCGCAAAATTCTCTCCTGCTTCACCGTATCTTCCAAGTTCATAAAGTGTGAGACCGCGGTTGTTCCATGCAGGTTCATACTGTCTGTTGATTGCAATTGCACGCTCATAGCATTCCAGTTCATCATCATGTTTTTTGAGTTCGTAAAGCACAAGTCCCATCGTGTACCATCCAACCTCGTTGTTTGGCTCGAGCTCAATCACACGCTTCATTGTTTCAAGGGCTTCCATATGCTTACCCAGCTCCATTCTGGTCAACGCAAGTGCGTGTAAGCTACGAAAATCTGAATCATTTACCACGGTGCATTTTTTGAAGTAATTCTCCGCATCCGCAAATCTACCAAGATTGAAGTACGCACATCCAAGGTGATAGTAAAGGTCTATTGAGGGCACAACTGCGTTGAATTTAACTTCGAGTTCAGTCACCTTTGCACTTACCGTGTCGATTATTTGCAGTACTCTGTCTGGCACGCGAGACGGTGCATGCATGTGCAGTGCTCTGGCAAACGGAACACTCTGGAGTAGTGATATCAAGTCCTTGACTAAATTCACAGTTGCATCTGCACTGAGTTTCCACACATCTGCAGTAGAAACTTTTCCGAGCGTGTCTTCTTCATGCCTGGATACCTGTGGTGCGGTTTTTTCCTTCCCTTTAAATAGTGTGAGTCCCACTCATTTACCACCGTTTCCTTAAAATGTTTCGGAAGATAAAAAGTTTTGCTTGGATGGGGTTCCACCCCCTCCCTAACCCCCTGGACTATCGTCCCAAGTTCCCTACCAAGGGATATACCTTCGGTATATCCCGAATGTACATCCTAGACAGGTAAATTATTTGCCCTTTTCCGTGCACGCTTTTCGGGGTGCTTCGCACCCTGAAAAGGGTTCAGTTATCTGCGCTTACGCGTTGACACAATGCATAGAAGTGCAAGCACCATGGCAATTACGGCAATCGGCGAGAGTTCTGGTGTGGGATTGCCCAGCGGATACATGTCGTAGGCACTCGCACTGCCATCGATAGGATACGCGTTCGGAGTACCCCAGCCATTGCCATCCCAGTTGCTCCAGTAGTTACCCTCCTGTGCAGTGTTGTCGTACCATGTATTACTGCCAACACCATCGTATGCCTGGCAGTTGCCATTAACGCCCCTGCCTGCACCGTTGTTCTGCCAGAAATTGTTGTGGTGGATTGTGTTGCCTGTAGAGCCCCATATTATGTATATTGCGTAGTAGGCATTGTGGTAAAAGTTGTTGTTCGTGATGTTGTTGTAGCTTGAGGAGGAATACAGGTACATGCCATAAGAATTGCTCGAATAGTTATTGTTTGTGATGTTGTTGTTGCTTGAGTAGTAATACAGATATATGCCATAAGAATTGTCGGAGCAGTTGTTGTTCGTGATGTTGTTGTTGCTTGAGTAGTAATACACGCATATGCCATAAGAATTGCTCGAACAGTTGTTGTTTGTGATGTTGTTGTTTGACGATGTCCAGAGGCTAATTCCTTTGTGTTTGTTATAGTTTGCTACATTATTCGCAATAATATTGTTATTTGCATTTTCCAGATGGATTCCGTTGCCATCGGAAG